>Ga0123340_1005007_pt1 | contig 12577 bp, 6 predicted proteins | sample SirMexnodulemix_FD_89961 | JGI IMG/M metagenome (GOLD analysis project Ga0123340, IMG submission 89961) | Root nodule microbial communities of legume samples collected from Mexico - Siratro Mexico nodule mix | ecosystem: Host-associated > Plants > Roots > Nodule | place: Mexico: Nepantla... | reverse complement strand
TAAAGAAATATATTTATTATATATATTTTTTAATATTTTGAAAAATAAAGTATATATTTTATTATATATTTTAATCTTATCTTTTGAGAAATAAAAAAATGAGATATTTTTTCAGTATTGGAGTTAATCACGTTCTACTTCATAAAGTTGTGATCAAATAAGAACCGAAAAGCTAGCCACAACTCAAAAGGTGACTAAAGTGCTGGCCCTTCAATCATTTTTCTTCTATATATATATATATATCATAAATTGATCACAAATATGATACCATAAATTCCTCCAATAATGAGATTGTTATGTTGGAGAATATTTATATATCTTATACATATACAAATAAAAAAGAATAAAACATATTCAATAAATTAGTTAAAAGATCAGGCGGGATACTAAGTGCTTAATAAAATACGAAGATTATGAAAGGTTTTAGTAAGAGTTTTCAAATTGTAATGCTAAAATTGTCTGCAGAGAAAACTGTTATTAATAATAACATATGCAGAAATGTATAACAAGTTTGTTAATAGGATATACTCATCAGAAGAATGCTTGTGTAATTGATTATTTGTGGTTGTTTAAAAATGTTCATTTTAACTAATTCAATTTGAAAGTATTTGGGTGATACCAAGAACACTTAATTAATACATAATTAATACAGTTACATCAATACGAGTCACTGTATCATATTTAATTTTCTCTTTTTAGTAGGAAGATGATTTCCCTTATATAAGGCCATGGGCATGTCTCAATGTTTTATGTCTTAGGTTGGAGATAGACATGTCGTCTTGTGTAATACCTATGATGAGATATGAAGAACTTGAATGAACAGTTAGTACAATACCTATCATGTTAACAGAAGGCATAGTAAAATGCCTTGCGGAGAAACATTGACAAATATTAATAACTTCATACTTCCCCAAGACTTCTCTTAGAAAGAAGCAAAAACTCCACCCAAGAACACAAATCTATCAAACAACTTAATCAAAACGTTTCTTCAAAATGATTTCGTATGGGAACTAGATTCACCTGCGTAACATAAAAAATCAATGTGATCAAAGTCATAACTACTATAGAATTAATTTAGTGATAGAAAAAATGCACTAACCTGTTTAAAACAGGAAGAGAGATTGAGAAAAGTTGTTAATGTGACTTCTTATCCAGTGGATGAGATTTATTGTTGATGATATATTGTTGGTCTTCCATTACCTTGGCATAAACCTCTCCCCTTTCTCGGAAGTATTTCATAAAAGCCCTTGGTAAGAACCTTGGTATCAAGAACACAAACAGATTGATGGAGAAATAAACCAGATTAGCCACAGCCAGAATCCTCCCAAACCAAAACCACGCCTTGTCCTGTTTAAGTCAAACTTTTACTCACAATTCAACTTCAAAATTCATCAAATAATGTGTGGAACCACACCTATTTCATAACTTAATTAACAGAAAAGAATTGAAATAAATAAAAACCTTAAGGTGCGCATTTGTGAGCAGAGTCTGATTGAGCCACACATCAGATACCCAATCAATATCCACAAAGATCCTCCGCACAGTGTACATCAAGGGCACCATGGCCCTAACCGGTGGTGAGAACAGGGAAAAGCTACTTATAACGTTCTCACTTAGTATCTGAAACGAGAGCAAGAACAAGTGTGGGCTCGAGGCCTGCACCGCATGCTTGTCTCCTCTCGCAAACCCACCAAGCACATAGGCCAGGGGCAGGAACAGGCCCACCACGGTGCCCAAAACCACGTACACTCTGAAAAGCCCACTTCCATGGAATATGGGCCCTGGCCCACATCTGAGTGAGGGAAATGCGAAACGAGCGAGTAGCATTAGGTAGATGGAGATGAGGCCCGAATAGGCTAGGTCAAGAAGAGGGACAAGACCACTGGCTGAGAAAACCAACACGAATGCAACTAGCTGAAGCTCTATCACACGCAATGAACCCATAAAGCTCATGCTTCCCTGTTCCTCAGGACTAGACACAGCTAATGAAACACCTGACATGGCATTTGCTTCACTTAAGGTTGGTAAGAGTCAGTGGTTGTTGTAACCCAGAAACCACGTAGAAATGATTTAGTGTTCTGATACGTGTAGCTGCTAGCTGAACCAAAAGGGTATAGCAAAAACGATGACATGAAAGGTGGAGTTCCGGGTTTATTGGCGATGGAGATTAGAGGTAAGGGACAAGAATGTTGTTCTGTGACTACAATGTAGTAACGTGTCGACTTGCATGGACACTCTTGAACACGTGGTCTCCCTGTTGCTCTGCACTTGCCACACTTACGTTAACTTGACTGGTTAACTTGACTGATGTGTTTGTGTGTATGTATAAATTTCTATTTCATTTACAGTTTTTTCATTTTTATTATAGTATTTACTTTTGTTATAAATGATCAAACCTAAAATAATAGAATTTTAAAGTGAGCAAATTGTAATTAGTCATAACCATCCATGTATGATATATAGTTCCTCTTTTTCACATAAATATATACAGTAAGACCATGTTTTCTTACTTGATAATAGTAAATAATTATGTTAAATAATCAACATTTAAATACACGAAATTATATAATTTTAATAAAAGTATATATTTCACCAACCTTGTTACAGCGACACAACTCATTTATAAAAGAAATAATAATATCTCAATTGGTAAATAAAAATATAGAAGGAAGTTGTCGAGTAATAACTCATTATCAAAAAAATATCAATATATTACATCTAATTTAAATATTTCACTAATAATTCATTATTCTCACTTAAGAAAATCGAGATGCCTTGTAAAAAAACATGTTGTTAATTAAGAACCAAGACAAGTAGCATATTATACTAAAACCATCCCGTGTAAATTTTAGTAAGTAGAAGATATATACATTTTAATGCCACAAATTATTTCATATACACTATATCTGCGTAAAGAAAAGCCAATATACATACATGCAATTTCAAATGAAAATAATCTTAAAAAAATTAAAGAAAAAAGAATTATGATCATTTTATTAAAACATTAAAAATAAAAATAAAAAATCAATTAAATGACATACTTTTCTTCGCTCTATCTTTATCTTTCTTTTTAATCACAATTTCACGTATTCTTATACCAACAAAACAAAAATCATTTATTTAATTTACATCATAGTTTCATGTTACAATTTTGTTAAATTTTCCTACTTTTATATCCTTTTGTCGTATAAAAAGGAAGAGAAAAATGTATTCCTAAATTAATATAATTCAATAGATTTGGCTAATAAATATAGCATTGTAGGCGTTCTGAATATAGGATTTGGTTTACTTACATTGGTTACAAAATTTTAGAAATAGATTTCAAGAATTTACTTTTCACTTTAACTAAATTTTTATCTCTTTAAATAATTAAATATTTTAAATATTTTCTCTAATATTGTATTTAGACTAATTCCAAAAAATTAAAATGCACGATATTTGAATTATTTGCAATTGATTTTTTTAAAAATATTTTGTTTGAATAGAGTAATTAAAATATCTTACATTTCAATTTTTTTTGGATAAAATGATTGAGTTTCTTTTTAAAATAGATTTTTATTTAAAAAATATTTATTTTATAATATAAATTTTTTAAATTAAAATAGTCAAATTTAAATATTTAAATAATATTTAACAATTCAACTTTTCTTAAACTATATGAATTATTATTGAATATAAATTTTAAATAACAGAATTATTAATTGCTCAAGCAATGATACTACAAATTAAACAATTTGTTTTTAAAAAAGACAATTGTCAAGCAACTTATCATTAATTGTTATGACTTGATATGTTAATAATATGTGATTATACACTTTGAAGAACATACATCTTGTATGAATTGACCCTGTGAATCTATGAAGGGTACAAGAAAATTTTTTGTATACTACCTCAAGTGTGTTTCGCTCTTTTTCCTTGTATAATTATTAAGTAGCTCTCTGAGAAATAATTTAGTCATCTATATTTGTAGTGGAAACCGTGTTGAGGGATATATGAAGAGGATTCCCACCTTCTTCTTCAAACAAAACCAAAACATTTTCAGTATCTTTGAGAAACGATCCAGGCACGTGGTACCTGTTGCCAAGCAATAATACCAATAAATAATATTATTTGATTGTTTTAAAATAAATAAAAAACTACAGAAGATTTTAATAAAACTAATAACAAACTAAAATATTTCGTAGAATAAATGAATTAAAATTTTGTTGTAATATTTTACAATGTTAAATAATAATAAAAATATAAACTAAAATATTATTTTTCGATTCAACTTACAGCATTGCAAGTTACATTAATTCCTGCATAATACCACTTAACTAAGACACAAGCTGCTTGTGCCAATTGATATTATTATGTTGATTATGTTGATACCATGGTTACTAAAAAAATATAATCTAATATAAATTATAAGGATAAAAAGTATTTTGAAATTTATTTAGTATATCATTGAAAATAAAAGTTGTTTGGTTATCTATTGATTAGAACGTTATATTGATAAAAGTAATCACAATAGCTTAAAAATAATTAATATATTTATTAAATAACATTTTTAAACAAATATTTATAAGTTTTATCATAATAAGCCAAGATTATGGTCAAGTTTACTTATCCTTTACAATAGTTAGATTGTTTGGTTTTCACTTTCTATTTCGCTTGTTGCACTGTATTTTGGTATTACCAAGATGAAAAAATGTACTACTTATATCTAATATAAGAATTGAAATGAGAACATGTAAAGCACTACTCAGGCTTACATTATAAACGTTTTGACGCAGGAAAAGGTAAGCATTATTCTTAAAACTAGTAAATATTTAGTAGCAATAAAATGGTTATAGAAAACCTTATTTACATCAAAGAATGAAATTTTTTAAAAAAAAAAAAAAGAGTTGAATAGAGAAATAACGATATTCAATAAAAAAATAATTAACTTACAGTATTTGTGAAGGCTGGCCTTTAGAATGATGGAAGGAGATCCAATATCGACCAATGCTCTGCCCATTCACCCAAACTTCCCCTTTTCCCATTGATTCAAGATTCAATGCAACACCTTCATCACCCTTCGGTCTATCAAATGATGTCTACAATATCATCATTATTATCAACATTCTCCCCATCAGATTCCCTTTTTATGTACAACTTCTGTGGATATATTCCTTTTTATTGATAAAAAAGTTTACACAATAAACTAAATATAGAAGTTTATTTTTTAAAATACTTCTGAAAAAAACTATTCAAACTAGTTTTTAGTCATAAAACTATAAGTATATTTATAAGAAAAAACTAAATGAAGTTTATAAACTAAAATTAATTTATATACTTTCTTTTTTTGTAAAATCTGTTGTCTAACTTCTATAAAATCTGAAGTGTATAAACTAATTTTTATTTATAAAAAGTTCACTTTGTTTTAGTTCTCACTTATGTTTCTTTCCTTAATCAATAAAGCTCATTTTGCCCCCCTTAGATGTTACTGTCATAATATTCCAGGTAAAGAAAATGATGTCATTACTCACATGGATTACATAAGCTTATTTGCAGTATTTACCTTATACCAAATGAGTGTTTGATTGGAAGTATTCGCGAATGGAATCCATTGGACAGCACTGCTACTTTGTTCATATATTTGCAATTTCTCTCCCAGTAATCCAACCTGTAACATAATTTCCATAACTAAATGCATGTAACTTAACACATTTACATGTCTTCATATTCTTTAGAACAAAAAGGTCTATTGCTCCAAGATAAAATCACATAGTATGAAAACTCAAGTGGAAAAATTAAGATAAAACCTGATATCCCCATGTAGAATTGGTCAAATCGAAGGACCCCTCACTGCACTGAATTTCCACTGTTCTTAAGCCAGCAAATCTTCGTTCAAGAAATGCTCCTGAATCCTTTTGATTAACCAGTGTCATACAATTATTAGAAAAGAAAATAAATTTTTCCTTGCTAATAAAAATAATTAAGGTTTTAAAAGTAAGGAAAGATGAAAAAAAATAATGAGTAAAATAATCCCTTTCTGTAATACATAGACATAGAAACATTACCGGGAATCCAACCATAGCGCTTAGTATAGATATATTGTTTCTCCCTTTATTTAGTGTTAGGGGGACCTGTGTGGTGAATGACTTGACATCGTGACTTCCATGTGCTCCTCCTAGCAGAGGTAATCAACATATGAGATCATTCTCTTCATTACTACAAATCTCTTGGATTTCAATTCATCTGTATATTTGGAGATCACTTGTTTTTGTTAACTTCTCTTTTCATTGTTCATGTTAGTAAGCAAATAAACAAATAGATTTTATCATTAAACAACCCATCTCTTCACTCTTCAAATTTTTCCCTTAAAATCTCTTCTTTTTTTTCTGATCTTAGAAAAAAAACATTAGAGGGTTGAACTTCGAATAATACCTTTTGATATATATATATATGTGTGTGTGTGTATAATACTTACCTAGGTAAGTGTTGTCCGCAAAAGCATGAGTAACATGAGCTGCAGACTGAACATTGAGTGTTGGTTCACTACAAGATAAATTATTTTCAAACCTGTTCACAAAATCAATTAGTTTCATCATTAGTTCAGACCAACTATACCGAGTTTACGAACTAGATCATCAGTTATGTGTTTCAATATATAATAAGGAATGTGCAACAAATATATTTCAACCCTTTCGTGAGAAACCAAACAAGGGGATCCATAGCTAACCTTAGAGTATACCAAAGATAATCTGAGTTGTCTTTGGTTACATTCATTTGCTCAAGTAATGTGTTTGATATTAACGAAGTCTGGTCAAAGTTAGGGATGACATCCTGAAATTGCTCCCATTTATCCGCTGAGCTGAAAGTTTGAATTGGACTTATGATTCTTCTGTTGCTCTTTGTATTTACCTACACATGATATAAATAAAACAGTAAAACAAAACAGACAAATCAATCACTAGATTTTGTATATGCTATTATGTATAACATATACAATCATCAAGCATACACATTTTAATTAAATCTGGCAAAGTGTGAACTTACAGTTGCAGTATTGAAAGTTACATTTTGACAATCTGGTAATATACTAATTGACTTTGGAGGCAATTTGTACGATGTGTTGCGAAATTGGACAGTGTACATATTCACATAATCATTGTTTACAATGAAAGCAACACACTTTCCTTCTCCTTCTTCAAAAACATAACCCTGATTGAATTGAAAACAAATACCAACGCAGGGTTGGAATCCAAGTAGTGGAAACAAACCTAATACGTTGTAGAGAGGGAATGAATAAACTGACCTCCTGCTGTTGACCTAAAGAGAAATTGCTCTGCTTTCCTTCCAATAAAGTGGTAGAACAAGACTTGATTGCTGCATGCAACTCCCTAAGATGTCCCCACTTGGGTTGTCTTAACAAACCTATTGCAAAGATTGAATATATATATATAATTAGAAGTACATATTCATCAAGGTTGGGGAATTATTAATGTTCTATAGTTACCATATTCATCAAGTGGAGCTTGATCGTAATAGGATGATATAACATAAGCAGAGGTTGTTCTCCCAAAGTTAGTTCCACCATGGTACTACAAAAACATGGTAACTTGGAAGTTATATTAGAAGATTAATAAACTGGGCGAAAATTTTAGCTTTATCTTAATTGGAGCTGGCTTTCAAGCACAGAAAATAGAGGAGAGGGATCCAATAAAATCATGAGTTGAATATGTTAATATGGATACCATATAATAATTGACATAGCTTCCATTTTTTCTTGCAATAAAAAGTGTGACATGGAATGCAATGTCTTCCGCATATCTTATGTATGCCTCACCACCATAAACTTGATAGCTTCAAAAGAGAAGAACCAAGACAAAATGAAGACAAAAACGATATTAATTGAGCTGATGAATTTAAGATAAATAAAACTAATAATCAATGTAAGGACTAAGATATGATGTCAGCAATGAGATTTTTGTTATTTAACTCGGAATAATTCATGTATAGAATCAACTAAGCATACAAAGAAGTCCAATTCTCTGTCCACAATGCAGGTTTGTTGGGGGAGTTTGGTCCAGTAAAAGTTTCCCCACATTTCATCCCGTTGCATGTGTTAATCTGCACAAAAATGCAGAACTAATAAATAAACCAAAATAAAATGAAGCTCCCAACAAATTATTGAAAAATCTTTAGTAAAAGTGTTCCACATTCTAATTTTATCCTTACATGTTAATAAAAGATCTTAAAAATGATTTTCATCTTTCAAATTTCAATTCAAATAAGTCTACAGATATTATTATTAAAATAAAATTTATTTATTGTATATATAACTAAATTACCTATTCACGGTAATATATAAAGATTAGATTGTATTTTAATGATAAAATAAACCTATACAAAATGAAAAGATGAATATAAAAGACAAAGTTACTTTTGAAGACTTTTCTTAATTCATTTAAATTCAGAAACTAAATTGAAGCTGACTTATACATTCTTATGAGACTAAATACAGCTTTTAGTAAAAAATCTTCTAAGCCATAATTGAGAGTTTAATAAATAGTTAATGAAAATATTAGACTAAGAAGTTGAAGATTCATTAGTTTTTGTTAAATAAAAAAGGAATTTCTAATTGAAAATACATTAAAATAGAATAATATTGTCTAAAAGTAATTTTAATAATTCTCTTAATTTAAAAAAAAAAGGTGGAAAATTTGTGACATTGAAAATATGGGCTGAATGAGACTAACCACTGGATCAGGAGCATCAGTTTGCTTGCACATAACCCAGGGCACGCCAGTCTCGAGGCCTACTGCCATTTTTGCAGCCCACTCAACATATTGTGATCCATCTTCTCCAAATGCTTTTTCCACGTTTTGATATTCATTCTCAATCTGTTTTTCCATTTTTACCATATAATGAAAGAAAACAAAATCAGGTATTACTACACTAAATTATTGGTTGAATAAGTGCATTTAGAGGAATCATACCTGCGACAGTATAATTGGGCCTCCTTGGGAAGCATATAAACCCTCTGATTGCATCATGCTTACTATTTTTGTCGTGAAATTTTGCATGTACATCTGGACATTGAAAATGTATAAATTCAAAAAAGGGTGAGAAAAGATTATTTAACAGTAAAAAATAAATTTATTTTAATAGATTCCGCCAATGCAGTCTACCAAAATACATTTTGTCTTATTATAAAAATAAAATGAGAGGATTAGTAAAATATTTAGAAATATTAATTTTATACTTACCTTGAATGGTTCGTTGTTAGTTCGGTATACAATGCCGGGAATATCATGTAACCAAAATGGGAATCCCCTAAAAGAAAATCACAATTAACAATACTATAATACTGCTTAAGTACGTAAAGAGAAAAGATAGAACAAAAAGTACCCATAAGTCCATTCACTTTCAATATAAGGTCCAATTCTGAGGCACACATATAGTCCTTGAACTTGGACTTCCTTTATGAACCTCACCAAGTCATATCTCCCACTGAAGTCATACTGTCCAACGTATTTAATACGCTGTAAATACCTTACGCAAATACCATACTATACGTACTACTTGTGAGTGCTTGCGAATGGTCATTCTCGAAGACATCAAAATTCAGAGAATATATATAAGGACAGATGTGAGAGAGAGAGAAAAACCTGTCCGATTTGGGGCTCATGGAGATTCCAAAACACGTAAGTCTGAATCACGTCGAGTCCCCCCTCTTTTGCTTTTGCTATCAAGGCTGGCCACATCTGCAAAAAGGTTCTGTCAAAATTCTTCTTTGTCTTTCTCTGCCATCCTTTTCTAGCTACTAGTGCACAACAACTCATCCATGCTACCATGTTTATCTATTAATTAATTCCAACAATAAAACATTCCAACCTAGTTTCTGTTCTGTTTGCTACACCAATTCGAAAGATACATTTTTTCTAGCTTCAAAATCAAAGCTATTCAAACAACATTGTTTCCTAATATCATTTACTAATACCTTTATTCAAAAACAAATTGTAAGTTCACCAATTTTGAAATCCTTTTTACTTACCACTCACTGCATATATAATTCTTAAAGTAAGCCAGTACAGCAATATTAGATGAATTGAGACCAGATTTTAAGTTAGAAGATGCAACTTTACAGTAGAAAATTAGAATAAAGGTCAAAGTTGATAAATATAAAAGGAATAAGAATAAAATGTTATAAATATGTATCCAAAATAATGTTTTACTATTTTGTATCAAAAAAAAATATTTCATTGTAATATGAATTAACAAATAGTCCACACTTAGTTTAATTTAATTGCTATTGGATTCGATTTTCTTAAATAAAGTCTTAAGAGAATAGTCTCATTTTAGTTATTTAAACTACCTTTTTTTTTTGTCAAATGTGATTTATACTAGTTACATTATTAATTTAATTGTTTTAGACATTTAAAAGAAAAGGACTAACTATTGATGACTTTTTCTCATTCTCTTTTTTTCCCTTGAATCCAATACCTTTAACTTAATTCACGATTATGTGCCTAATATAATACAACTAGACTTTGTTCGTAGCACATGCCAACTATTATACAAATACCAGACAGAAGTTTCCAAAAATGTGGCATTGATTAAAGCCAGTGTTTAAGGCCGTCTTATCAGAAAACAAGCCTCCATTAATTCATGACCAAATATGAAGACTTCGCTTCACAGCCTGAACTGTATTGGACACATAAAACCAACAAAAGTCTGAATTCTGAATTGTACCCAACACCAATACACTGTAAAAGGAGTATCTTGTACGAAAAGCAATATAAAATAATAAAACCTATTTATGTTCAACCAACACCATGTGCTTTTCATGACATTGTATCATATATGTACTTGTTTTAGCATCACATTAACCAAACTATTTTAACTAACATACTTTTTGGATCGTTTGAAGCAATTTTGATGATAAATGTGATTCTTAGACACGAATCCAAACACCCTCTTAAAGTTTCTATAGTAAAGTTCAAATCTTACTACTATATATGACTATCACTCTTAAGCTCATAAGTTAGTGAGTTAATTATCCATACATGAAACTCAGAATTTTTTCAGTAACAAGTCTAAGATTTTGGCTTCATATACATAGTAGAAGAAGATGAATGAATTGCATGAGAGTGAGACTGAATGAAATACAACATTCATTTCATTGGATGAAAGGCATTGTAGAAGTACCTGAGGAGTGCTGCGAGGATAGTGAATGGAACCTGAGAAGAGTATTTTCCTGTGGCCATCAATGATAAGCGATCTTCCATCATATGTGACCTCTGTTTCAAAATCATTACCTCCCATTGTTAATGTGAACGACACCAGCAGCAGAATCATCACCAAAGCCACCAAATTTTCCATCTCCAATAATCAACTGTTGCTTCTGCAGCTGCACACTTCTCTTTCTCGGAACCTGTCAGGTATGTGTATTACATATATAGCAATATTGTTTATCGTACAAGAAATTATGTTGCAACTTGAAAACCTTTTACGGGGTTGCAAGAGAGTATGACTTTATAGAAATTAATGGGAGACACCCAAATGGTGTAGTGACCTTATGAATGCGGCCAATATATGGCAATAATGAAATGACAGGGACAACTGCAACAACTCCTGTAAGCAGTCCTTGAAGGAACATGGGTGTCCTCGTCATTTCCTTGCAACCTTTGGATCAAGGACATGTGAGTCGCTTCTCCCTTTCTTGTACTTCTCATTTAATAATACAAGCATTCATAAAGGTTGTCTATTATTGCACAATTCATATGCTGTCTCACATTCAACTATTTTGTTTTAATTTAAAATATTTTTTTTTAAATTACTTATTTAATATAAATATGATTTTCTTATTAAAAGAAGTTTAAATAAATACTTATTTTAAAATAGGTATATTAGACAAATACATAAAAAAAGAGTATTTATTTTATTAAATAGTACTTATTTAAAAAAAAAAACTCATAATATATAGAAGTATATACAACTTGTGCATCTCTCACGGAAGATCTTACTATTTGATTGTATCCTGACAATTTAGGAAAGACGGAGATTCACTGAGAAACATAAGAGTATAAAAGTATTATAAACAAGAAAAAATAGAACAGTTATTTCGTTATATTAGAAAGAGTTAAGAGAATATAATATAATTGATTATTTTTTAATATAATTAACTTTTACATTTTTTTTTCTTGGGTCTATTTGGCAAAACCATCTAATAAGTTAGATAGTAATTGAGAAACTAGTTTATAACTGATAAGTTTTTAACTTGTTCTGATGGTAATTACGCTAACTCATTGTATTAAAAGTGTTTCATAAAGTACCTGATAAATTAGTTGAAAAATGTATAATTAATGACATAAAAGACATATTACTTAAGTTTTAGATAAAATATATTATTGTGTAACTATAATTTTATATTTTTTTAAAAATTAAACTTTTATTAGTTTTTAATATTTCTATTTATTTTTTAAAATTTGTGAAGTTTTTTATTTATTTGGAGAAGTCACTTTATTTAAATCAGCTAATGAAATGATATTAATCAAATTTAATTTTTTTAATTTTCATAAATTATTTTTTTTATTTCTAAATTTTA
>Ga0123340_1004996_pt1 | contig 12596 bp, 9 predicted proteins | sample SirMexnodulemix_FD_89961 | JGI IMG/M metagenome (GOLD analysis project Ga0123340, IMG submission 89961) | Root nodule microbial communities of legume samples collected from Mexico - Siratro Mexico nodule mix | ecosystem: Host-associated > Plants > Roots > Nodule | place: Mexico: Nepantla... | reverse complement strand
ATATATTTTTAATTTTAATTTATTAAAATGAGATATTTATAATTTTTAATTTATTAAAAATATTTTTTAATTATATTTATTAAGAAACTTTTTACTATAGAAAAGAAAAAAAAAATATAACTAATAAAAAAATTTTTAATATTTTAAAAATTTGTTAAGTGTACAGTTTGTATCATGTACGAAATAATTATCTCAAATTTATTAGATTTGACCTTCACGAATCTGCTGCCCATTTTAAATTTAATTGAATGTACTAAATAACACTCAAACCTTAACAATAAATAAGTTACGTATTCTATTAAAATTAAAATGGAATAAATGGCAATAAGCTACGTTAGGGATCAATAAATGTAACAAGATTTTTTTGTTGGTCTTCGTATCATTGAGTAACGGGCGTAAAGTCCAAAGAAAAACAACAGCCTCCCAGAGGTGGCTCATCAATACACAGAAATTTAAAGTAAATTTTAAGAGCATTTTCTTCATACATTTCTTTCTTTTGCATCCTTATAAATATAAAATTTTCATTTTGTCTTTTTTCATCCTAATAAACATAATTTTTTTATTTTTTAATTATATATTTTATAAGTGAAAAAGTCTTTTAGATTATATAATTTTAAAATCATTTTTCTTTAAAAAAAATATTAAATAATATAGAATAATTTTTATAACTTTAGTTGTATTCTTCAATAATACTTGTTCTTGATAATAAAACTGCTATCAACATCGAACTTCTCGCTAATTATAATGTGGTTTCTCTCACCGTCGTGATTTTCTTACCATCATGAGTTTTAGCAAAGGAGTCATTTGAATGGTATAATTTAAAAGTTAAAAATTATTTTTAAATTATATAATTCAAAAACTTTTTCGTATTATACATTTAGGAGACACTTTTTGATTTTTAGAATATAAAATAACAAAATGAGAAATTTCACGTTTATGGAGATGAAAAGAAATGCATGGAAGTGCAGAAAGAAATGTTGAAATTTTAAGGCCCACTTGTAAACAGGAGACTAAATTTAAGGCTTAGCTATCTATACATTCTGTAATGCTAAGTTCACATCCTATAAATCTTGTGTTTCCGTGGGGACAAATATACAATAAAAACGTCTTATTTTGTACAATGTTAAATAGATTTAAATTTTTCACAACAAAAAGTGGTAGACAAAGCTTAGGGAAGAGTAATTCCCTTTAATTGCATATACAACTATGCAGAGTGAAAGGGAGAAAGATAGACTACAAAAGCAGAAATGAGGAACTAGAGAAGGGAAAAGGCATGGTGGAATTGGAATTCAAGCAGAGAAGAAACTGATAGAAGCAGCAATGGCGATTTGGGTTTTGGGTTCCCAAACCCGTTTCATAAGCTCCTTCTTCTGCACTTCAATTTTGTCCTTAGGAGGCAAGGACTTGGTACCTGGAAAAGCTTCTTCTCCTTTCTTCAAATGTTTTGTCCTCCTCTCATATTCTTCCGCTACCAACATGGCAATATCAGACATCGTTCGTTGTTTCTCTCTCACTACTGTTTGGTTTTCTTGTTGTGAAATCATGTTTAAAGCAAATGCTATTTATAGTGAGAAACTCAGTACGCGTGCCCAGTCAACAGTTTCAGATAAGGCTCACGCCTTATTCTAGGTTCTGCTCCCCTTGTTAGCTTTCCACTATTTAATTATTTTATAAATATTCTTAGAATTATATGTCCTTCAATCATTTATATCATAAACTTTTTATTAGATGTTACTATATATATTATTCTCATAAAATTTTAATCTAGTCACTAAAAAAATAGCATTAACAATGTTGACATCATACGTGTCCTTTCTGACTTCCCAAGACTTTAAAGGAAATACAGAGGACTAATAATGGCCCTTCATCCTACCAATTATTCATCACCACGGAGAAATAATACGAGGTTTTATGCAATAAAAAAGTAATTTTATAAAAATGTTTTTTTGAATTATTTGAATAAAAATTTAACTAAAATAGTTTCACGTATATTTAACATCTGTTTTATTACACCTCAAGTTATTGATTCCTTAAATTGATAATTATAAACAATTACTTATTTAATTGTATTTTTAACTCAAAAAATTTAAATTTAGAAAAAGTAAAATAAAGTTATAATAATCGAAGTAAGAAGTTTAACGTGAGATATTTAATTGGTGTGGTCGGTTTGGTATAAGGAAGTGACAAAATATTGAAACGTGGGACACGTGTAAAATACATAGTACAGGGACAGTACGCACTAGAGTCCAACATTCACATGCCCTAGCCTGTTTCTGTCTCTGTTTTGGAGTTTTTTCACAATGGATCATTATCTATGGAATCCTAAAAATCGGACCCTGTTTTTATATATGCGTTTTGAACGCAGAAATAACTAAAAGTAATAATACAACAAATCATATTAAATAATAAATAAAATATATGTTGAATACTTTTATTTTTGTCAACCCTATTTTATCAGTGTAAAAAATAAATGATAAATACAAACCGGAAAAAAAAAAGGAGATAGTAAGTCATGTCATGTAATACAAAAATAGAGCATAAGATAAAACAACGATAAAAGAATCATATTACTGACACTAAACTTGCACTCAAGAAGTAAAAAATTGGAATTTTTATGAACTTGGACCTGTGAATGAAAAAAAAAAATACTAACAGTGATAAGTTGAATTTCGTAACTTAAAAACAAAAAATATACCGAAAGTATAATAACAGACAAATAAAAAAATATAAAAATTTAGTAAGGCATGTAATAGAAAAGATTGTGTATAATAAATAAAATTAAAAGGGAAACTAAAAGAAGGCTATAAAGATAAAAAAAAAAACAAAAATACTTTAATTGTATGAACATCAACATTCTTTGTTTTAAAGGTAAGAAAAAAGAGCCCTTTGTCATTACAGATTTAGTTTATAACAATAATAATTTTACGCGGTCGGTAACTATCTATGACGTGTGCAAAATTAAACGCGTGGCTATTTTGTAAACTAAATCCAAAAATAATATTATTATTCTGAATTTGATTTGCTTCTATCCACTGTCCGTGTAGAAAAAAGTTATACTGTCACCGAATGAGTCTTTAACAAATATTGGTTTGTTACAAGTATAAAACATCAAAGACCAAACTACTAAAGCACCTTTAACTTTAAATAATTTAAGCTACAAAATTTATAAATTAACAACACTTTGTAAATTTTGACTCTGAACTAACTGTTAAACTACCAAAAATTCAAACCAAATATTACCTTCAAAGAACAAAACCTTTTCATCCCTTTAAATATTCATTTAGTACACTTATTTTCAAGAAAAAAAAATGCAATTTAATGGGAGAGCAGTCCACGTTTTTAGTATATGCTGAAAATGCAATTACTTATTTGCCTACGGAATGCACACAATTTTGTTCAGCTAACTATTCGACAGTTGTGATGGATGGGAATATATTTCTACTTTACTTGGAAAGCAGAACTATAAACTTTCCATATTATCATTATAATACATTCCGCTTTCACCTTTTCATGTCAATATATTCCTTTACAATTTTTTTTTTAGATTTTGCTACCTTACATTATAGATGAGTATTAATGAAAGGCAAGAATAATTTGCTGTTTTTCAGAATGCAGAAGTAAATCAGATGTAGTTATTATAATTAATGAAGTAAATATGATAAACTCACTAAAATTAGTCTAGGAAAAGAAAAAAGGATAAACCAATTGAAGCCTTAAATAAACAGAAACACTAATGCAACTCTCATGGTCTCCACCAGACATTAATGATTGTATGCGGTGGCTAAAGCCGCGTGGAAGTAAAACGTAAACGAACAAAATGGGAAAGAATGAACTCCGTTGAAATAATAAAGTTTTACGTATTAAAGAAGGATAAATAATATATCTATTTGTATTCATAATCCCAACTACATAGGAAAACAATTCCTGAAATGTTAAGAAATATGGAAACCAAAGAAATAGAGAGAACTGATCATCAGATGTAATCTAAGAAACTCCAAGAATAAAATAAGGATCCTAAGCAAACAAACTCCAAAATTCTTCTTATGCAAAATTATCATTTTAATCCCTCTTTGTTGAAATCAACAGCGTTTTCGGATGCTTCATTATCAAGTCAAGAATCGATTAATGACGTTATTGCCAGGTAGATGCAGTTCCATTACGTGGGACAACCGATTTAACAGAAACAAAAAACGTTGTAGACTAAGAAATGAAGTTAAAGAAACAACAATACTGAGAAAGAGAGTGAAGACCAAACATTTTTCCTTGCTCCAAACAATAATATGCTTGTATCACGGGGCAGTTGTACGCATGAAATATTATCGTTAGAATTATTTACAACAATTGCAACAAGCAACCAATAAAACATGACTAGACAAGCAGCAACGCATCAAGGAAAAGAAAGGGCGATGTACCTGTAACCGGTTATAGGGCAATTAAAGAATCCTCTTTCACTTTCTTTACATAAGTAGACTGTAGGCGTGTCGTGTCAGACATTCACAATTTTCCACATATCAATAGTTCAGCATAAGTGTACAACTCTAGCCAAACTGAATTGAGTGGCTATTACACAATTATCAATTAACAGCAGGTCTTCACGAAAAGGACCAGCTTACCAAAACGTGGGGGAAGACAAATGTATCTCTACTGTCATTATTGTCATCAAGTAGATGACTGGTGACTCTTACAAACTCATAGTAGGCCCAATGTTTTCAACTGCTGAACATGCTCAGGAGGGAGAGCCGGGGGAGACCAACCAGATCCTGTCATCTCTCCATCGACGTCTTCAACCACATACTCCTATGATGAGAAGTGAAAAATTTCATAATCAACTATTCAAGATGATGCCAGCTTAATTCAAGGCATCATGATGCCTTCATAAAACACGCAATTAACACATGGGATTATTGGAATTATTCATAAATTATAACTAATCACATGTGGTCACATATAAGCCAGAAGATGCCTCACTACTAACCAAAACCTCACCCACACAAGAATAGAAATACAAACATGATAAAACAGTTTAGAACCAAAAAAGAGAACACAGCTTGAACATGTCACGTCAAATAAAATATTAATATTTTACAATCCCATAACAAAATATCTAAAACATAAAAATTCAAATCTTTATAATAAGAATTTGCTATTTTATATATCGTGAATTTATGATAAGTGTCTTTAATAAAATCAAGGTTCATAACAAATATCATCCTACTAAATTTGTCATATAATGTTCATAAATCCATGGGACATTATTCAGGTCACTGCATTTGAGTTATTGTCTCCTTTAGAGGATAAATGCACCTGTGACGATTTTGTCTTCAAAAGATGCTTTAATGGGATAAAGGTACATATAAACTATCATTGACTCTGATCTTCAAGAAATGTGAGACTTTTTAGGTATATTGGAACAAACTCCTCAATCGAGTCTAGAAAGCTAGAGTTGCCTAGCTCCCCCTACCTAGCACATCAATGTTCCAACTTTGAGTTTCAAAACAAACAATACTTCAGATACAATAATCTTAACGTGTCTAGCGAACTTGCCGTGGACGGAACATTGGCTTTCCAAGTAAAGGGGCCCAAACCACTTTAGCTCCTTAGCCTCAACTAGGAGGTTGGTTCCTGTACACCAAAGAATCTCACTTCATTCAGGAGCTAGAGCCAATAGTAGTTATATACACCTTTCTCCCTAATCTACTAAAACCTATATTAAGGATAAAATCGTGACAGAGACAAATCCGAACTCCAAAAATACTAGATACAGTGACCCTGATGAGGTATAACGAACTTGTATTCAAAACAATTAACTAAATATTTTTTTGTTTGAAAAGTAACATTTAAGAGGCCCAAAATCCAGCTTTAAGGCATCAAGATACAATACATAAATCAAGCCGAATTACTACAGTCATTTTAGCGAAACATTCGGATGCAAATATGAGAGTTGAAAAATCAAATCTTGAACACTTTGTCCTATCAAACAAAAGAAAGGAGCAAGGAGAGAGAGTATCTCTAACAAAACTTTTCAAATAAAATCATATCTCATGGAGGCACTCTAGCAAAGAATAAGAAAAACCAGATGGTAAACTCCACAAACTAACTGAATGCAACTCCCAAACAGTTAAGACCCATCCAATCCAAATCTTCAAACCGAGCCAACTCACATCCTCTCCACAAAATTTTTTTATGCACCAAAAATCCAGTCAAATTTTAACCGTCTATAAATTATTGCACAGTAATTACAGAACAGAAAATAAGATAAATGGTACAGATTTTGGCTGCAGAGAACATCCTGTTGCACAGACTAGAGAAGATCCTAATCAACGGCAGAGGCAAAATGGTTTCAAAAGGGTGACCAATATAAAATATATGATGTATTCTTTTTAGTGAGAGGCAACAATTATTCTGTATATAAAATTGTGAAGGAAATTGAAAAATTTTTGGGGTGACCATGACATCCCCAGCTACCGACTCTATCTGTCCCTGATCCTAATCCACCTAAAATACCCAAATGTTGCCAGAGTATCTATGTAAGAGACATGTCCAACAATGTTACACCAGCATTGCTGTCCCACAAGTCCTTCGTAGTGTCCCAGTCCCACCCTAGCTAAATTATGCCAGCAATGGAAGAGTAGCAAGGGATTGCACAATGCATGCTCATGTAATTGGTTTGTAACAGATGCCCACAGCGGGTGGGACAAAAGAGTTTTGGTTTGAGAGCAGAATTGGGGAAATGGGGAAGTGAAAAAAGCATCTGAGCAAGAGTTTGGAAAGGAGAAAGTATACCTTTTTTTTCACCCAGTTTTTATACAAAATTAAAAAATCTCATCAATATAATACTATCGTATCAGTAGCAACAAGGATGGATGTTAGGAGAGGTTGGCAGTAATTTCCAAATTATTATTCCAGTTCTCTATTTCTCATTTCTTCGACGACAAAAAACTCTTTTCAATTCCATGACAAGTTCACAACAGCTACATAACAACGCATTATAAACGTAAGCTAGTAGCTGAAATACATATACTTCAGCAAAACCATCAGAAAATTCCTCGGTCAATATGGCACTAATGCAAGAGAATCGGAATAGCGAAGTCAATTATAAAACAATAAAAGTTTAGAGCTGAGTTTATTGGCTATTCCATCTCTAGTAAATGTTTCTGTGAAGATATCATATGGGGCTTAAATGCTAAATGCTAATTGCAGATATTGGTTAGGAATTAGCATGAATTGTCAGCTGAATTGCAAAACGATCAGACAGCTCATATAAATACACCAAAGGCACAAAAGAAGATAAAGTAAACCAGCCACACCTTTGTTAACATCCTTTTTGCAAGTATGTGATAGTGACGTTGCCATATCCGTTGACCTACCATGGTAGCCACCAATACACTGTAGAATATCCCAATTACTGTAAAAAGTCCCAAAACAACCAAAGCCATTATGAATAACAATGGCAGCCCTGCTTCCCCAGCACCCCCCAAACAACCACCACATTCAGTTGCCATGGTTCCACAACTCTCAAAGCAAGTGGTGCAATCAGTCCACATACAAAGAGTGCCTGGCAAATGACAGTCTGCACAAACTCTGCAACATCATACAACACAAAAGTTAACCTTCTGAATCACAAACATGCTGCTATTGTAACCTACTTCATACACAACATTGCAAATTCTTCTTTTTCTGTTTATCATAAGCAAGCATGAATTATTTAGCAACTTAAATTTATATACCTTTGAAAAAAAAATTCTTAAAAGAAGGGTCTGCAATATAGTCTAAATTAAATCTTATATTGCACTCCTAGCATAGTTTCTGGCACCCAACAATGAAATAAGAAAACAGGCATTATAATGATGCCTTATGAAGATGCTAAGAGTTCCATTATGTGTTCTAACAATGTCAGAGGCTTGTGAATGTGAAAAATCAAGATTATTACCAAGGTTGACAGCAACAAAGACATAATTCTCTACAAGGCTGAGCTAAATCATTGCGAACTCTTCGATCATAACAAGTAATGAAGCACCCAGAAAGGCCAAGCAATGCGAAAAATAATAGAGCTCCTGCATTAGAAATTACCAACAAAAAATTAACCAAAACCAATATGTTTTTGACTTTGGAACAAGAAAACATTGAACTAAAGGCAATGGAGTCAAAAGATAATTAGCAGAAAACAATATTGTATTAGCGTTTTGATGACACAGCTCAAGTTAATCGTAATTTACCACATATGTAGTAAAAGCTCATTTCACTATCAAAACCCCAGAGAAGACGAAGCCAATATTGCTGGTAACCATCTATTAGATAAACCAAATATGCCAATGCCGCAATGACCTGCATAAATAATTAAGGGGCTGAATCAGATCACCTATTTGCACTCATAAAGAACAAATGGACAAGTATATAGATGGCTAGACAAATGGAAACAAGTCACCTACAAGCTGGACAGACAGAAAAATAAACAAAATGTCTCTTGTGACAAAAAACCGAAATTTCAGGGTACGCCATTTCCTATCAGCAGCAACATGAACACGCAGATGGTAAGGAGCCTTGCACGTAGTGCAGTGAGCAAAGGCAAATCCTTCCTGAAAAAAGAAAAAAAAAAATGGTTAAGTAATAACCATATATTTCCTGGGTAAGCACTGTAAAGTATAACATTTTACACACGGAAATGTGGACAGGAAAAAATTATTCTGCCACTAAAAATTGGGCCATGCTTTAAAGACTAATGTTTAGGTTGCATACCCTAAGTACAGATTATAGTCAGAGCTCTACATAATACAAAATATCCAGGTGTTTCTCCCTCAGTAGTTAGTACTTTATACTCTACAATACACAACCCGCACTGGAGGATATTTTTCCAAATAAAATTTAGTTCATGGACTACAGTTCTTTTCATCATTGGATAAAGTCAAAAAAGTTAATTTTAAAGATAAATAATTGGTTACAGTATCATAATATCATTAATGAAAAGGGAGAATAGAATGGAAAACTAAAGATATCCATCCACTAAACCATGATGATGCAATGGCAAGATTTTGAAGAGCATGGAAAACATGTTAAAATCATGGAGAGTAAATCAAAACTGTAAACAACAAGCTGGCTAAAATAAAATAGGCAAACAAGTACAACCCTTTTATCACCAAAATAAATGGGTAATGGGTAGCCAACAAGCAGAGAGATAACTGAAGGGTAAGAATCAAAATAAAACCACTGAAAGTGGTATGAAATGCTATCAGGTGAACCACATGCTAGTACACAAATTGGAAAATAATATGAGATTAAATCAACAAATGATAGCATAACATAAATGATTGGTTAATTGATTAACCAAACAAAAGGTTTACTAACAACCAAAGAATCCTCCAGTCAGTTTAGCATATACACTTGCTTCTTACCACGCTTACTAACAGTCACAAAATTATCATCACTTATAAAGTTGTAGTGTAAGGTTATAAATCATAAAACATTACCTTAACTGCTCGCCAATGATCCAAACATTCTCGGTGTACATATTTTGATGTACCTTTGCACTTACAAGGGGCTATGAAATCTCTACCTGAGTAAAATAAACGGAATGCAGCTGATAAAATATATCATATACTCCAAGAGTCGGGGATCAACATTCAATAATGAAGCTCACACACATTAGCAACCATTCTCCACGTAGTTGCAATACCCCACACATTGAACAACATGAACAACAACAACAGTCCAAAGAGCAAGTACACGAATAATTGCTAAAATAACGATATTCAAATTCCAATGAACAATGATGAAATCCAGACTGTATTGCGTCACTCAAATTCAATAATTAATTACTTCCTCCGTATAATTGAACCAAAACGAGCAACCTAGGCGAATAACATGCTTCTCATCAACTCACACGATTCAAGCTGTTGAAGACTTCAATTCATAAATCGACAAATAAAAGGAACTTTAAGGACAAAAGTAGTAAAATTCGAAATTACAATATATTGAGTCCATAGAATTACGAAGTGATTGTTTCTCACTTCCGAGCGCATTAAAGTGTAACTTGCCAAAACCTGAAATCGAAAATTGAAAAAGAAAAAAGTATGGAAGTGAAATTACCATCGGTCTCGAGACAAATTCGGCATTGGATTTGTTCGGAGGGACCGGCTTCGAGGTCGATCTCGGAAGGGTCAGTGAGAGGAAGGGGAGGGACGAGAGGAGAAGACTCCGAGTGATCGGCCATTGAAATTCGGAGGGTAGAAATGTCAAATGAGAGACGCCAAATCAACTTTAGTTTAGCGAAACCATAATTCTAATTCATCATCCTTAGCTTAGATTACAATCTAGAACTCAAGAGAAGAAGAAGAAGAAGAATCTCCCTGATCCTTCTCTCTCTCTCTCTCTCTAACCCTCTCGGACTTCGAAGTGCGTATTGCTTTTTCAAGTTTTCGTTATCAGCGTAAGCAAGGTTATGCGTGAACCATTGGATTGGGAACGATGAAATGTTCATTTTCATTTTTTATTTTAATTTTAAAGTAAAAGTGTCAAATAATTATACTGCAAACCAGAGAAATAGATTATTCCGATTTCAATATAATATTTTTTTTAAATTGAGAGATAACTTTATCAGACCAATATTGTTTTTAATGGGAGTGAATACTAATAAATATTTTTATATTCACAGCATTCATTAGATACTGGTTGTTTTGGAAATCGTAATATTTAGCTCTGGGCATTGAAGAGAAGAATTATTCTTGGGCTTAAACCATGACTTCTCAATCTTTTTGGGCTTGAACCATAAGGAGATCTTGGGCTCGTTACTCGTCTGTTTATGAAAAAAAAAAAAACTGCATTGATTTAACGAAAAAATTCTGTGATTTTGTTTTTTCGGTATTCAAGATAAATTATTTTATCTGCACTTTACTTTACTGTTTCCCACCCGCCAAAATTATAGACTTCATTTATAACCAAAAATTAATAATACAGTGTAATTATTTACAGTAACTAACTGTAATGTTCTCCTTTTCTGTTGTTTTGTTTTCTTGAACATAACTGTTTGTTGTTTTGTTGTTGGACAATTTCATTTTCAAGTTCATTCATATTGATTATATGCTTATTGTTATTTCATGATCCTTCAACTTAACCTAAAGTTTTTCCAATCTATTCTCATAACCCACTTATATTTTCTTATTTATTTTTTTTAATAAGCTATTCATAACTTTTTTAGTGATTAAATTTTGTAAGTTTTAAATAATTTGATTCATATTTTTTAGTTGATATGTTTATATATTTTTATATGAAATTAAAGAAAATAAAAATATATAAAAATAAATATAAGTTAAAACAATAAAAGTTTCATTATCAAGAAATTAAGCTTAATCCTATCTTATCTTGAATTTTTTTTCTTTTGTTTGGTAATATTTGTACTCAGTTTCCAAATTTAATGTTTATTCTTAAAGTTACACAGATTGTTCTGAGATTTATAAAACAATAAGCTTAGGATTAATCTCCTAATCGAGGAACATGCAAATAAAATGTATCCACAAATGAAAATTTTATAATTTTTGACTTTTATGGTTTTATATAAAACTAACGTATTTATAAAAACCTTACTAACACATAAAAAATATTGACTAATGACAATATACGCTCAAATTAAATTGAAGCAAGATTGAAAAACTACGTATAAATAGTAGATAAACATAAAAACCAAATAAAAAAAAACATGATTTATTTCACTATTTATCTATTCTCTTCTAAAAGAATTAAAAAATGCATTATTTATTAAAACAAGTTACTACTCATTAAATATAATATGTAATACAAGTAAAAAGTTAACCATGTTCTACTCTATTTTAATTTGAAATTATATTTTTAAATATATTTTTATTTTTGTAATTTTTAGAAATAAACTTGTATTACTATTTTTTTGTTGTTGTTTAAAACCCTTGTCTTAAGGGCTTTAAAGTAGACAATTGCATTGCACCCTATAAAACTGGGAAAGAAAATCGAAACCGTCCAATAAAGATGAGAAAAAAAGTATTAAAAAAAGTCAGAAAAAATTATCAGAAACTCTGACCTAGTGTTTTGAGTCGCACATGTTCTAATAATAATACAAACTAAAAAAAGTGTCCTTTTGAACAATTAACTTGATCCAGGTAAATTAATTGAAGTATAAATTATTTTGAAAATAGGGTTCATCTTTTAAGAGAAAAAGAAAACGTACAAGACTCAAACTCTTCCTTGTGTGAACTTACTATAATATTTTAGTTTTAACAACATAAAATATTAAATAATTTATGGTATCAAATCAAGAAGGAAAAAGGTTCACAATGGTTAACATAAAAAAAGGGGACAAGGGATAAGGTGGGGTTCTTCAAAACCTTGCGCATGTGAGATGTTATTTAAGTAAAGACATAATTGTTGTTTTTATTCACTTAATCTTTTTTTAGAAAATTTTGTTTCGAAATGTGTTGTTTATGATGTAGTTTATTTTTCTTATAATATATTTCCCGTCCCGTTTTTATTTTTATGGTCAAGAACATAACCAAAATAAATTGCAACGAATTACGAATTATAATTTATTCTCAAAAGAAATTGTATTTTATATTTATATTTTTACTGCTATATGT
>Ga0123340_1004994_pt1 | contig 12596 bp, 7 predicted proteins | sample SirMexnodulemix_FD_89961 | JGI IMG/M metagenome (GOLD analysis project Ga0123340, IMG submission 89961) | Root nodule microbial communities of legume samples collected from Mexico - Siratro Mexico nodule mix | ecosystem: Host-associated > Plants > Roots > Nodule | place: Mexico: Nepantla... | reverse complement strand
ATTTTATTCTTCTAAATTAATATTATTATTTGTAGTTTTTATATTAATATACTACAAGAAATTCATTTATTTATTTTTATTTCTCGTAAATTGTTTTCTTAAAAGAATTATGAAAACAAATTTGATATTATTAAAGTGCATATTTTGGTGAGTAGCATGTGAAGTGTAGAACCCACAAGAACACTGGTCACAGATGTGAGTTGTGAAAGCATGTACTATACCAAGCACCCCATACCAGAAGTTGGCAGAGATGCAACAGAGAAGGACAATTCTGACTTTTCACTTTCCAACTTGCTTCCAGAAGCGCTTCTTGGGTCCCCCAAACGCTGTGGGGAGAAGGCAAGTTGCACCCTCTCACCACCTTTCTCACTTTCACCTTTTCACGTGAACCGTAATGCCTTCTAACACTTTTTCTAATACATATATATATATTTTTAAATAAAAATGCATTTTCCCAGCCACTTATCCTCAATTTTTGACATTAATTCACGTTTGGTTGAGAAGGAAAAACTGTATCATATGAACCAAATATAAAATTTAAATGCTATTTGTTGTTCTGTAAAATATAAGAACATAGAGGTCCACACTCTGCCAGCTCAGAATTAACTAATTTCTGTCGACCGTTAGACCCCAAAAAGAAGCTCATAACAAAAGAAAATTGATAAATAACACCAACAAATATTTTTTATTTCAAATAGTAGAAAAATAAAATAATTATATATTTAAAATATTTTTTATTTTAATTGAATAAAACATCATCTTGTTAATAATAAAATCAAACAGTAAAATTTAATAAAAAATATCTAAATTTACAAGTTACACATAAAGAAAATTTTAATTATATCATGCAAAGTAAAGAAATCAGCTTTATTTTAAAGATGTGACATTTAACATTCTCTCAGCTTTGAAGACTAACTCTTTATGTGTAAAACCATCAAAACAAATCTAATTTCTCTTTATAAAAAGATTTGCTTTTATACATGCAGTCAAAAATTGAATTCTAATGGCAGTCTTAAAATACTCAATTATTTACAGACTATGTCAGATTTCGTTCCTGGGTTACCAGATTTTATTTAATTAGTGAGTATAATATTTTCAATGAAACCTTTCGATTCATTGATCAATGTCCTAAGAACATCAATTAAGATTTAATTTGCTGATTAGTGTTAATTGCCCTACAAATTTTGTGAAGACATGCATGTGAGTATCTCTAAAGGGTAACTAGATATGGACCTCCAGTTACTGGGCAATGCTCCTCCACGTGATATGTTGAGATGCCAAATAATTTGTGTACTGATTGATTATACACAAAAAAATAAATTGTGGATTACAACCTTTGCCTTTGTTGATGATTGGAATACACTACAAAGCACATGTGAAAAAAATTGTTTCAAATGCGTCAAGTCAATTTCAACTGCCATAACGCCTAACGAACAAGACATGAAAAAACATCTCAAGAAAACGAACCTGGTGCCTCACCCTCATCCTGTGACCTATTGTTTCAAATAATTTTTATATATGAATGGAGAGAAACAGAGTTAGTTAGACCAGGTTCACCGAATGTCAAATTGGTCCATTCCCATTGTCATTCAAGCCTTCTGAAAACGAGTCCATGGCTTCAAAATTAAGCCCTCTTGTTCGTCCAGGTGCACCCCCTGTAAGAGAGGACACGTCTAACATGATCCTGTTGCAGCAAAATACAAAATCATCACTTAATCACATCAATGGTTGCTAAATAAGAAAAGGGTCAGTGACTAACTTAACTTGTTTGAGGGTAAAGTGAGTAATACAAGTCATTGATAAGAAAAGCAAGAGTTAATGTTGTGTGCACATGCATGTAGTTTGTTTTCTCATCAATGATTGTTAGGGGCAATATTAAAAGTAAATGGCAAGGCTTACAAGTTCTTTGATTCCTTTTCTAGTATTGAAGATGTGGAATTTATGATGATTTTGTCATCAATTTTTGACACTGAATGATCCCTTGGGAGATCTATCTCTTTTGGTGCTGGATTGACAAAATTAAACACACTAATTAATATCATGAAACTTTATGTGAAGCTGAGATCAAGTTTAGGAAAACTCTTACCAGACTTGGGAGGAGTGGCATATCCATCAAGTCCCAATAATTTCTGCACCAATAGGTGCTTTAAATCAAGCTTGACAGTTAAAGAAAAACGAGTTTATGTAAGGAAGTTTGCGTATGGCAACTAAGTAGTTACCTTGAGATTCTCATAACAGTCCTGAAGATTGTCATTGTATAAGATGTGATCAAATATGCCTGATGACATCCCTTGCTCAATCTCAGCCTGAGCATTTCGTAGTCGCTTTAGGACCTGTTCTTCTGTCTCTGTCCCTCTGCACAAAACATCATGGTTTGAAGTCTTTAGAGATCAGCATTGTGGGATGATTTTGAGAGTGAAAGAGCACAAGTAACAAACAATTACTCACCGGTCACGAAGACGCTTCTCCAGCTCGTTCATTGATGGGGGGCAGATAAAGATGAATATGGCTTCTAGAGAACTAGCCCTCACAGATCTTGCCCCTTGAACATCAATATCAAGAATACATCTCTGAACAAAATGTAAAAATTGAAGATTTCACTTTCTCGAGAAAAGAGTAAAGTCATATCTCAAGGAAAGTAATGTTCACAAGGTTGGTTTGGTATGATGACAAACAGAAAATTCAATCTGAATACCACCCCCATGGCAAGACCATAAAACTCTACTTTTTTTTAAAGTTCAATTTTGCTTGAGTAGATCAATCATAAGCCAATCCAATGCACGCCTTTAACATTTAAATTCTATAAAGAGGGGGAAAAAAGGCAAAAGGCTGGTATATTTGATAGAAATCATGTTCTTTTCCACATTATGTGGCGTTAAAATTTATTAATGTGCAGATAGGTGACAATACAATAACTAGTATGAGGCTGCATTGTGAATGCAGCAACAATTACAATCAAGGAAAGATCCAAAGATTTCAGACCTTCCTAGTGCTCGTAAAAATCAATAGATTACTATGAGTACTTTGAGAAAACCCAGCTACTAACTAAGAGCAATTTATTTGAAATAGGAAACAATAAAAGCAAGGCATATTCAGAGAGTGATTGATTTGTATAGGCCTGTGATTTAACATAAGGAACTTACTTTCCCTGCATCTGATACCAGTTCCACACCCTCAACACTGGTCCCATATAGATTTTCATGGACAGAAGCAAACTCCAGAAACTTTCCATCCTTAATCTCTTTCTCCATAGCGTTCTTCTCCGTGAAATGGTAATGGACCCCATCTTTCTCCATGCCTCTGGGGGCACGGGTTGTGTGGCTCACAGAGAAGCCAAACATAGATGGGAATTCCTTCATGAGCATAGATATCAATGTTCCTTTACCAACTCCAGAAGGACCACTGATAACAACAGGTTTCTCAGCATTTCCTATCACACCCTTACTCCATGCTACAACCTCACTCCCCAAATTTTTTTTCTGCTGCTGCCTGACAAAAGCAGTGTCCACCTGCAAATAATAATAAAACAAAATACTTAATTAACACCCATTAAGCCATTGCATCATCTAATAATAATGCTTCAGAGTTTCCACACAATAACATCACTTCGGCATTAGATTAAGGACCAGGGTCTGAAAACACCAACCTCCAGAAACCATATACAGTCATCTGGGTTAGAATTTTTCTTAAGAATTAGTATTCTGTCTTTCAAAAGCACGGCTGAGTGGCCATTACATGAAATGGGTTTGGTGCCTAGCTCAACAACATCAACCCTGCTCATTAAATAAGGAAAAAACCATGTTTAGCTAGTTAAGATCATAGTAATTTCAAATTAAATGAAGACTGGATGCACTCTTATCCACTGTAGAGACTAGCTCACCTTTTGTGTATAAGCACGTATTACCCCCTGTAATTCTATTTTTTCTTTTTGTCCTCTGTAGTTTGAGTAAGTTCAGAAAGTTGACCCTTTTTTAAGTAATTGGTTCGCGCATGTGCAAATGTATTGTATTGTATGCAGGGTATGACAGTTGTATATTGTATATTTGAGTTATGTTTATTGTTTACAACATGCATCATGTTCAAATAATATAAAGTTCTGGGCTCTTTTAAATCTCTATATATTTGGTTAAGTTCCATGATACTTAGGTGTTCCTTTTATTACTGGACAGTTTTGAGATAGTTCTATAGACATAATGATAATGAAGTTTCAATTACGGCCTGAATTACATGAGAATCGAATTTTGCTTCCACTTCCGAGGCCATATGGATGAACCAATTCAGCAACACGTCAACTTTTCTGAAAACTTGGTTAACAAGGTGCATCCACTTGGTCACCAAGTTTATGCAAAAATGTGTAAATCAAGGCATTCAATTCATCAATTGATATAAACTGAAAAACGCTCCAAGAGTCAAGAATTTTGACAAGTTGTTTCTCTGTTCCCTGTTCTCTCCATAGACAATGAACGCTCTTGCCAACAAGGAAATATAAGCTGTAAAATGAAGTGACTAATATTTATTTCATCTCTAACTATAAAATATTGCATTGAAATTTTATTTTATTTTTATTAGAGTTTTTATTTATCCCGTATGAGTTATTTTTTGAACCAAACATTTTAAATTATTTTAGATGTTATGAAATGTCTCTTTTTATCTGTCCTTTGAAGCTTTGGAGAGTTCACGACTTCAATTTTAAAAATTAGAACTTGTTATTTTTTCTTTATAGATCAGTATTAATTATTTAAAAGTAATTTTGAAAATATTATAATTACAGATGAATTTAATATTATTATTTTTAGCGAATTAATTATAATTATACACTGCAGTTGACATCTGACTATTTAGCACAATATAGGATGATAACTTTGGTTCTATAAAGAAACTAAACATTTTTTCCGAGTGAGATTGGATCAGAAGATGAGTGATAAAAATTGATGAAGAAATAAATAATAGTGGTAGATGAAAGAGACATTTTTTTTTAAACAAAAAAATTAAAAGTTAAATAATATTTTTTAAATTGTGTAGTTAAAAAAAATTAAAATTATATAATTTGAAGCAAGTTTTAATTGTCTTTTCAATTGTTTTTTTTTATTTCTATAGTAAAAGCAAGTTTTAATAACATTTTAAAAATATCAATAATTAAAAATAGTCTTACGCCACAATTAAAATGATTTATTATAGATTTAAAACGTAATTACTAAAATCAAATATTTATTACAAACTTTAATTGTATAAAATACACATCTATCATCTAAAATATAGTTTGTAAATTATAACCATACTTTATTAGTGTTAGATATAAGAAAAACCGGCAACACAGCGTTACTAGTTCCCATTGCATAATTTTTGTTTACATGTTAATTCCTTTTAAAAGAAATTATTCAAATAAACTCTTTTCAACATTATTTACCTAATTAGACTCATTTAATTAGATTTGAATTTTCAACGGTAAACAGAGCTATTGAGTTCTGTTTTTTATTTTTCATTTTCAAACCAAAAAATTAAAAAACTATAACTAAAATTCCGACCCATTTTTTGACAGAAACGGAAGAACTGTTTCAAATTGAAAAGTCAAATTCTCAACATAAAACAGTTGAAAAGTCCAATTTGGAAATTAAAGCGAAAAGGAGTTTATTTGGGTAAATTCTTTTCAAAATCAGTTTATTTTGAAAGATAATTCTTCTGCAAAATATTTTGTTTATTTTAATTTTAATTATTGTCATTATTATATTATTATTTAGAATTATTGGGAAGCTGAGGGGACAAAATTTGGGGGAGTGTCTCAGTTTTTTCCGCCAAAAGAAAATGGTGGAAGACAAAAGCAAATAGTGAAGGGCAAATCTGTCATTTTATGTAAAACCCTAATGTAACTGCTTCTGTGCTCCCATTTATAGTCTTATTGTCTCACTCTTCTTCTCTCCCCTTCTCTCACATTGCCTCTCTTCAGGTATTCCCATTCTTCTTCTTCTGCTATCTGTTATTTCTTCATTATTCTTCTCATCGATTCTACTTTTTTCGCGTGTTTTGTGTTAATTTTTGTTGTGTAGTTAGTTCCTCTGTGATATTGAACAATACTCGATTTGCTATGCGATCTTCTCCTTTAGCCCGTTGAAGATCAGAAGATAAAAAGCTGTATTCCTTACTTTGAAGTTTACATTTCCGTACATACGTGCTCTCTATTATACTAGTGAAAATGCAGGTTCACTTGTGTGTTCACGTATATGTAAATTTTGAAAATAATCTAATTCTTTATTAAATAATTGCAATTAAAAAAAGTTATGAAAACAAATTCTTTAAAATGTTTTTAGATCGTCATTTTTTTAGTTTATTGGATCTATAAGATATTGAAAAATAAGTGAAATGTTTTATATTTAAGAGTACTTTTGTAAAAGATTTCTGTACATTTTGCGTACTTGTTATAGATAGAGCTAACAAAGATATAGTTATTTAGAGTTTCCTCAATAAAAATTGCTTAAAACTAAAATTATTATTTTAGTGTAGATCCTACATGTGTAAACAATTTTCTGTAAATTTAAATTATATATACACACACATAATAGAATTCACATTAAAATGAAATTCTTATTTATAAGCAGCCTTCATTGGAATTGCTTTTACAGCTCGCATAGCGTAAATATTTGGATTAATTTGAACATACCCGATTTAACGGTGATGACTCAACTGAAATTGGAAAGGTAGAGTGAGAGTGATGTTGGATTCTTTTTCTTCCAGAAATCTCCTGCAAATGAACTTGGAGGTTTTCATCAATTGCATTTTTTAGTAGTGATGCTGGATTCACATGTACTCTGGTTAAGTTTATGAATTATTGTTTGGTTACAAACAAGAAAATGCACTTCCAGTATTTGTGGTGGGCTGTGAATGGTTTATGAAGTATTGCATTATTACAATGAAGAAAATGACTTTCCTATTGTTGTGTTTTAGTGTTTGATTGATAAAAGGATACTTGGCAGTGTTTTTGGTTTTACAGTGTTTCTACTTATATTCAGTATATGTTTGTGATTGCTATGTAAAGCATTTTTGTGTTAAGATGTGTGTAATTTTAGTCGGATTTGCGAAGTGTGTAGATTTAGGGTGTACAATAATTCAAATACGTTTGGTTTTCTTTCGAAGTGGCATTTTATTAAGAATTTGTTTGAACTCTGGTGTTGTTGAATCTATGGCTTATTGTTATGGGTGAATGTTCGCAGGTTGCCATCTAGACTGCAATCATGGCTGATGGACTGGATCATCCATCAGTTGTTCAGAAGCTAGCTGGACATTCTTACCTTGTCTCCAGGCTTAGCCCCAACTTTCACTCCAGGAATTATTCTGCAGCTGGTTCTTACATCAATGGAGGACTTAACAGTTCTGCGTTGGCTGCCTTGTCATCTGTATCTCCAATTACTGTGCATGCTCCAGCAGAGAAAGGACCAGGTGCTTTCATGGTGGATTTTCTGATGGGCGGAGTATCTGCTGCTGTATCAAAGACAGCTGCTGCTCCAATTGAGAGAGTCAAATTGCTTATTCAAAATCAGGATGAAATGCTCAAAAGTGGTCGGTTATCTGAACCATACAAGGGAATTGGTGATTGTTTTGCTCGAACCATGAAGGATGAGGGTGTGATTGCTCTTTGGAGAGGCAATACTGCTAATGTTATCAGATACTTCCCTACTCAGGTGAAGATCAAATTTATGAAGATTTTAAGTAGTTCTAGAGGTGGCTGCCTTCATTATATTTTTTCCTATACGTGTGGTAGTAGTACTTTTTCCTCCCAAATATAGACAACTTTAGAACTATAGATTATACCTGTATTAAAACATGTGACATCTGATTTTATTGTCTTGACAGTCCCTTTTTTGACAATGCTTGATTGGTCTTTTACATTGCATGTATTTATTTACATTTCACACTCACACGTAAAACATTCAGTCTTGCTCCTGTTTCACAAGAGTCCCTTATAGATGTGTGCTGTGTACAGTCAGAACAGATGTCGATGTGCAATCTAATGACTGTTCACTGGTCATCTCATTTTTGCAGTCAGTCATGTCCTGTTGCACTATCGTATTCCTAGATTAGCTTATATTTTGGAAGGGCTAAGATCTAGATAATATCTAGTCACGTCGTTCTTGCTGTTTACATCTCTCGACAAAGTATATGTTCTATCTTTTTCTCTATATCATATCTGAAATATCTAATATTCTCCTTTTTCTTCCAGGCGCTGAACTTTGCTTTTAAGGATTACTTCAAGAGACTTTTTAACTTTAAAAAGGACAAAGATGGCTACTGGAAGTGGTTTGCTGGAAATTTGGCATCTGGTGGGGCTGCTGGGGCTTCTTCTCTCTTATTTGTCTATTCTTTGGATTATGCCCGTACTCGTTTAGCTAATGATGCAAAGGCTGCAAAGAAGGGTGGTGAGAGGCAGTTTAATGGCATGATTGATGTGTACAGGAAAACCATTAAGTCTGATGGCATTGCTGGCCTTTACCGTGGTTTCAACATTTCATGCGTTGGAATTATTGTGTACCGTGGTCTTTACTTTGGAATGTATGATTCACTGAAACCAGTTGTTTTGGTTGGTGGTTTGCAGGTATGTACACAATTCGAATCTTATGGTTTTTTTAGTTTATATTTTGTTAAGTTAATAATACTAATCTTTGGCTCATTTAAATTGGGATTCTTGGAGTTATTGTTTTTTATTACAAAATAATTTGTTTGAGACTTTAAATTAGGATTTGTGGAGGCTTGTACCATCACTAGCATAGAATCACTTGCAATCCCACAAAGAAGACCAACCTTTGACCACTCTTAGGGCAATGGCCAACATGACACCCGTAATCTCAGCTTTCAAAGCAATATCTATACCAAGATAAGAGATGAATCCCCCTTATAGTAGCTGGTACTTCCCTTGAAAATACCCGTACAGATACTAGGATTTCCATGAGTACAACCATTAATGTTACATTCAATATAACCAACCCGAGAAGACTGCCAAATTACCATAGCCACTTTGGGTGCTTTTTGAACATGATTTTGACATTAAAGTATTTCAGGACAGTGAGATTTTCCACATTGTTAGCCATCACTCCTTTAGAGAGGTTTCCACCCAAGGTTATACTAGCAACAATGTGTTTTTTGGTAGAAGTAACTATAGTCGGGTCTCCAAACCTGTGTGTTCCTTATCCTCCTAATGGACCAAATGACATGTATGACAGCGGCAAGGCGAATTTCCTTAATTTGAGTGCTACCACTCATGTCAAGATCCTGCAAGAAGAGAATATTTGACTGCTATAGTCCATGTTTAGAATAGTTTTAAATTTGTTTAAATGGTTAGAAGATTATATTAGATGGGCTTGAATATTTATTTTATAAATTTTAGTTTTTCTGTTTTGTTATAGTAATGTCATGCCTATGTACAATTTATCTTAAATACCTTTTCCTGTATATATTATCCATAATATTATCTCGGAATTTGTACTTCTGAAGTTGTTCTCCTTTTTTGTCGTGATTTATTGTTATGTTGACTTACCACGGTACTCTTATTGTTAACAGGATAGTTTCTTTGCTAGTTTCCTTTTGGGATGGGGAATCACAATTGGGGCTGGTTTGGCTTCCTATCCCATTGACACTGTGCGTAGAAGGATGATGATGACTTCTGGAGAAGCTGTGAAGTATAAGAGCTCTTTGCATGCATTCCAAACAATCGTGGCAAAAGAAGGTACCAAGTCACTCTTCAAAGGTGCTGGTGCAAACATATTGCGTGCTGTTGCAGGTGCTGGAGTGCTTGCTGGTTATGATAAGTTGCAGCTTATTATGTTCGGAAAGAAATACGGCTCTGGCGGCGGCTAAAATGATGACGACAATTTCCTGGGATAATTATGTTTCCCATATGATATGAAATAATTTTGAAAGAAAATATTGCTATTTTCATATTTTCCAAATTTAGGACCCTGAAACTTAGAAATCACAGTTTTGTGAGCAAAAATCTCCATTTTGGTTGAGAAAATAAGACTCTTGTCTTGATTGCTAGTGTGATGACATGTGATTGTGTCCCATGAAAGTTGTTATATCCGAGTTTGCGTGATACTTATCGAAATGAATGCTCTTTTTAAGGAAGAATATTTAATACCAATAGCACTAAATTGATATTTAATAGTAGAAATTAAATAAAATGTCTTGCTACTAAATTATATAATATCTTGTTTAATTTAATCAAATAGTATATTATATTTTCAACATTTTCTTTCAAGCGGACATTTGTGTCACGAGTCTAGTAATATATACTATCAACGTGGGAGTTCTTAATAGATTTAGGGAATATGTAGTTAAGTTTTATCTTGAGAGCCCTTGAAATTTCCAAGTAGCATGCTTTTGAAAAAAATATTTACATAATTAGATCCGTGTAGCACTTCATGGTGAAAATTCGGTTTACTGTTTAGGGTGCTTAATTGTCATCTTTCATTTTGGTTTGAAATTTTTGTTTATCCCTCTGAAAACTTTAGATGGTTTTTTCGTTCTCTTTGGAGACACCCTAGGGGAGCAATAACGTTTCTCCATCTCCGGCGATGGTGACCTCATTTGAATTCGATTCCCAGAAGGTCAAATTTTAGAAGAGTTGTTTTTATTTTTTATTTTTGTGTAGACATAATGGGGAGCGTTTCTCCAAATGAAATGAATGTGGGAATTTAGTTATTCCCAGTATTTTTGGGGAAATACAAAGGGTTATTTAATACATATATGTTTGATAAAACCGATTTGACATAATATAAATAACATTTTTTTTTTTGGAGAAATTACTTAAATCTTGTCATGATAAGGTTCTCAAAATGCTTTTTTTAGGTTTGCATGTTTGGCATGATCATTCTAAATTAGGATCAAGACAATATGACAAGCGAATAATTCTAATTGCAAATGTGATTTCTAACCTATTGATAAGAGGTAATTAAGTCTTTCTACCATACAGCAATATCTTCTAAGATCTTAGTGACTTTTCCTTATTTGAAGAAGTTTTACATTAGGATTTATGGGAGTATTCTTTGGGTGACAATTAAACATGTGAAATTCAGTGAAAATATTTAAAGTTTATTTTTATTGAAAAATAATAATTCAATGGGATGATTGAATATCTTTAATGTCACTTAAGAATTTATCTGGGTTTTTAATTTGAAATTGACTATACGGATGAGACCTGAGACAAATGATTTTATCAAGATCATTACTAGTGATGACAATATCAACAATATATACAATAAAAAAATTCAAAATAGAGAATGAAGGAGAAAGGTTAAGTGATCAACTTCACTAGTCATATCAAACTCAAGTCTAAGGTAAAACAAACAATCCATGCTCAAGAAAATTACTTCAAACCATAAAGGAAACAACAAAACCTACATACAAGGTGTGAGTCGTTGAAGATTGTAAAATCAGATGGTTGGTTCATATATATATATTTTTTTGCAACTTAACATGAAGAAACATATTTTTTTAACGTCAAACCGATCAAGAGGCCAATAACGAATGATAACCATAAAAAGAAAAAAAAAAAATAAGTGATTTTGGCTACAAGGAAAAAATATCAATAGATGAGTTATCTTGATTTTGTAGACCTACCAAAACCAATAAGTAGATTGGTTAGATAATCGAAAGAAAATATAATAAAAAGAAAAGATAAAGGTGTAGAAGAGGAAAATATTTAATTATAACTAAGATTGAAAATCATATTTAAGATAAGAATTATGATTGAACCAAATATCTTTTCAAGGTCTAAAAGAAATAATGTTGGAAGATCTCTCTCAAAAGTGGTGCCAAGTAAATATGTATTTATCATTTACATGTGAATATAGGTGATTGAGAAATAATAAACGTGCTAAAATAGGAACAAAAAGATTAGAAGTACATGTGGAACCTCTAGAGGAACAACTTCAATGTGGTAGAAAATAAGAAAGAAGTATTTTTAAAGAAAATAACATTAGCATTATTTAAATTTAGTTGAAGTTGTAAAAAAGAGTATTTGTAACCCTTCTAACGACAAGAATAAATAAGAAAAACAAGAATAACTAAGAAAAACACATTTCATAAATTTTAGGGACATATAAGGGAATAAGATAGGAATCTAATTACCTAAAAAAAGAAATTATAAATAAAAAGTAAAAAACCAAAAATTATTATTATTTTTAAAAAGAAAAAATTTGCGTACTCTTCTCAAGATTATACTAAATTATACTCGCATCCCTTCTAGTTTTAAATAGATACGCACGTCCCTTAAATTTTCTTCTAGTAAAATAACAATTCGCTATACTCTATTTTAAAATAAACAGTCACTTCTTATGTTTTTAATAAGATCACATTCACATTATGGTTTTAATAAGATGGCATTCATTTATCTTATTTTTTTAATAATAATAATAATATATTAGATAAAATTTAATTAAAATTATAAAATTTAAATGATTAAATTTTTGTATTGATAAAAAATAATAATTTAATTATGAAAAAAAAATTCATCCACTCTTCTTGAGATTTTCTAAATGATATTCATTTTTTTTCTAGTGTTTTAAATTTATTATGATAGTGTGTGTGTATATATATATATATATATATAT
>Ga0123340_1004993_pt1 | contig 12600 bp, 4 predicted proteins | sample SirMexnodulemix_FD_89961 | JGI IMG/M metagenome (GOLD analysis project Ga0123340, IMG submission 89961) | Root nodule microbial communities of legume samples collected from Mexico - Siratro Mexico nodule mix | ecosystem: Host-associated > Plants > Roots > Nodule | place: Mexico: Nepantla... | reverse complement strand
CAATTAAAGATGTTTATAACAGTTATTTATAATTTTAATGTGGATTCTTTACATATGAGTCGTTTAAATTTAAGAAGAGTTTTTAATTTTAAACAATTTATATATGTGAGACTTTGAGATTTTTATTTTATTTTTAAACAATTCCATTGAAGATGTTCTTACGAATTATATGACTTTATGCTTTATTTAATTTAGGGAGGAAAGTAAAAGGAAAGCAATTAGAAGACAGAAATGAAAAAATATAGTGTTGATTGAGTTGTTAATGAAAATAAGGATTTAAATATATGCAAATAAAAGAAAAATGTATACTCTAAATGGTATAAATATTCTAAATAAAGTGACAATTATACAAAAATAATACCTTTATTTTTCCGAAATAAAAAATGTTTCTTTCTTGTATTTTTTTTCTCCAATTTGAGAGAAAATAAATTTGTGGAGATCACTTAAATTTTTCTTTCTCCTCTTATTATTACTGAAACCAAATGAGGCAAAATACACCAGTCTTTTTCTTCTATTAAATTATTGTGGTGAATTTTTTTTTTTATGTTTATTAAGTTTAATCTCTATTTAAAAATTAATTTAGTCCTTTATGTTTTTAAAGTGATTTAATTCATTTCTCTCTCCTCTTTCACCTTATGATTTTCAATTATACTTTTTTTTTTCATCTGTGTTCATTTGCAATTTTATCTAAACCTCTTAATGAATATTTTATTTTTTTTCTCTTAAAAATGTTTTTTATTTATTCTAATAACTTTTTTGTTTTTTTATACATTTGATAGATGAAAACTTTATGGTTTTTAAGTGTTATTTCGATAGTTTTTATTTTTATTTTTATCAATCCTTTATTTAACATAGATAAATTATTATTGATTTAAGTGTATTTATGTTGTTCATTTCTTATCATGTTTTAAATTATTTAAATATGTTCATGATGAGACTCTTGTGTTACTTGTTATTCCTGTACAAATTATTAGTGTTGTTAAACTTTTTTCTATATTAATATTTTATAATATTTTTATTTATTTCAATTTAAGTTTAGTTTGATGTATGTGAATGTTTTATTGACCTATAGTGATTCGTCAATCACCTTTCTTGAAGATATTTTTTATCCAATATATGTTTCATTATAGGAAGATTGTTGGTGATAATCTTACCGAGGGATTATGGTGTTATTTACTCCATTTTTTTCACAAAATAATTGTAATTTTGCTTCTTTTAATACTAGTATAAATACTATTTTTTCATAATATTAATTTTTATAAGAATATTTGTGTTTGACATTTTAGATTTGGATATGTTTTTAATAAAATCCTTCAACTTTTGAATAATGACATTCCTTTTTAATATTCCATCAAAACTTTTTATTTTTAATTGTCATATTTGTTCTCTTCTTATGATAGGCCTATTTATGATGATATAGTTCTTTTTCCTAACCTTTGTTGATGATTGTAGTCGTTTATTTGGATATTTTTACTCACACACAAATCGAAAGTTGTTAATGCTATAAAACATTTCTTTAAAATGTTTCAAACTTAGTTTGGAACCAAGTTTAAGTGTTTCAGGTTTGATAATATAAAAGAGTTTGCTCTTAGTGATTTTCTAACAAAACAAGACACTTTACATCAATTTTCTTGTGTGAAAAGACTTCAACAAAACTTAATAGTTGAGAGAAAATATTAATATTTATTGAATGCAACTTAGAGTTTATTTTTCAATCCAAGTTGCTAATTCAATTTTGGTTTTGGGGAGAGTGTTTTTCATTGTTGCCTTTCTAATTAACAGGGTTTCCTCTATGATGCTATAACAAAAATCTCTTACCAGGTTCTATATGGATCCAAACCTTATTATTAATCATTAGAAGCTTTAGGATGTTTGACTTATGCAACAACTTTACCCTTTGTTAGGATTCAACAATGGTGAAATCCTCTATTCTTCTATTTATCCACTCTCCTCAAAATCCTCACTTTAACAATACAAGAAAACCCACTCAAGAGAGGAATAATGTCTCTCCTGACATTCCCAAACTGGATGCAATTCTCGATGCCTTCAATACATGACAAATCCCCTATTTATTCTTATCTCTCCATCCTAACAATCTACCCCCATTTATTTTCAAAACAATCAGACTTCTGAATATATGCTAACACTTATTCTTAATTACCCTAACACTCTAAATAAATGCTATTTTTTGCTAATTTCTTACCTTCTAGAATAAATCTTCCCGAACTTGTCGGTCCTATCACCCTCCTCCAGAAACAAGTTTACTCCTCGTAATATTCCATCCATTTTTTATTGGTTACCCTATAGGTTACAAGGGATACAAATTGTATAACTTAGAGATTAAGCAATTCTTTATTTCAAGAGATGTTCAGTTCATGAAATACTTTTTTCCTTTAAAGGAAATGACTTCTTCTAAAGATTTTTCCTCATTTATTAAGGATTCAAGGATGATATGGTAAGTCCATTGTCCATTATTGATAATTTGCCTTTAAATAACTCTGTTGTTCATCATTATAATGAGTCACATGATACATTTGAGTACAAAACTTTCATCAATCAAATTTTTACCACTTACGAGCATCAATTCTATTATCAACCAATTTCTTATCTTGATTAGAGAAATGTTGTGGCTCAAGAAATTAAAGCTTTGGAAAATAATGATACTTGGTCTTTAGTCCCTTTTGTTGGGAGGCAAACATTGCATATGGTGCAAATAGGTTTTTAAATTGAAATATAAGGTTGATGACTCAGTTGATAGATACAAAACTCAGTTGGTAGCAAAAGGCTACACACAACAGGTTGGGATTTGATTTCTCAAATACTTTCTCACTAGTGACTAAACTTATTTTTGTAAGGCATTGTTGCCACAAAAAATTGGAACCGCCAATTAGATATCAACAATGCATTCTTAAATGATGAGTTATTTGAAAAAGTATACATAAATATTCCTCTTGATTACAAAACAAGAATAGAAGGATTACTTTATAAGTTGAATAAATCTATATATGGATTAAGACAAATTTCTAGACAACGGTTCTGCAAGTTCTCTTCAACCTTGTTGCAACATGGTTTTATGCAATCTAAAAATAATTACTCTATGTTTACTCACAATTCTGGTTCTTCATTGGTGATTTTGTTACTGTGCGTGAACAACGTCATCTTAAAAGACCCTTATTCTTCTTATGTTGAACGATACAATTGATATTGACTTTTTTGTTCAAACTTAAAGATTTTTTGTTTTCTTTATTACTTCTTAGGCTTGGAAATTGCAAAATCTATTGATGATATAGGTAGCAAACCAACTACGTTACCTATAGATCCGTTATCTATAGATTCCAATTTAAAATACGGTAATACTTGAAGACTTCAGACTATGTCATGGTCTCTTTTTCTTGGGTAACAACAAATTTTGTTTTGAGCATATGCTGATGTAAACTGAGACAATTATTTATATACTAGAAACCCAACTACTTTTTTTTTTGTGTTTTTCTTAGTAATTTTCTGGAAGTTTGTCAAACAAGATACTGTATTCAAGTCTTTAACAAAATCATGATATCGTACTTTACCACTAATGACCAATGAAATAGTTTTAATATAACAATTACTCAAATATTTTAAAATTTCAATTGACATAACTATGTTATTTTGTGATAATAAATTTATCATGCACATTGCTTATAATCCCTTTCATAATGGGAAATTCAAATATATAAATATTGACTTTCACTTAATTTCTAAACGTATTCAAAAGGCAATTCTTAAACTGGAATCAAGCATCAAATAACTTTGTATATTTACAAAGACCCTTCCGACTACTGTTTTCAATCGTTTCGTTGACAAATTAACAATTATCAACATTTATTTTCCAATTTAAAGAGATATTAAAATAAAATATAATTAAATATTATAAATAATATATATTTAATTATTTAATTTATAAATAATATATATAATCAATTATTCTGATTCCTTTCATTTTTAATTTACATATTTGTTATTATATGTATAACTTTCACTGATGAATTATTTTGTATATTTTTTTTCTCTCTTATATGCGTATTCATTCTTTCTGCAAGAAACAGTGACATAAAAAAAAAATACTCTAGCAACATAAATGGAAGAAAAGAAAATTCATTTCACTATCACTATTACTTCCCACATGGAAGAGAGAATAAGTTGCAGCCACAGGTGAGGTTTCATATTTAAAGCAAAACTTTTACTTTTATTTTCGGAAAATAAAAGATGGGGAAAAGAGAATTGAATGAATGAACAAGCAATACGAAAAAGAGGAAAAGTTGAGTGTGGGTATGTGAATTGATGGAGAAGGAGGGGAAAGAAGACGAGGCTTAATTGGATGCATTTGGGGGTGGGGAAGAGGGAAGTGTAGTGGACAAAGAAGATAGAGGGTATAACAAAGACTTAATTTGAAATATTAACGAAATTAAATTTAAACTGATGGAAAAAGACCTTTTAAACTATTTTAAAAATACAAAAATATTAAATTGATAAAAAAGAAAAGAACAAAATGAATGAAATGTAAAGGATAAAAAACTATTTATATAATTTGGTCTAATTTTTCGTTTCTTTCTTTTTTTTTCCCTTCAATCAAATAATACTTTACAACAATTATAGTAAAATTAATAAATTTATCATTTTTTATGAATAATAATTTATTTTATTATTATAATTTCTATAAAATAAAGAAGTAAACTTATTTTTTAATCAGGTTTTACTCTAAAGTTGTAATTGTTTTTATCTGCCAATTACAGCAAATGCCAAGAATTATATTAAAAAAAATTGTTAGTATGGCTGCGTCTGACAGAGTTCAGTCACCTTCAATACAACTCACTCTTAAAATATTGTTCAGTTTTTTTATTTAAAAAATACTTTTATAATATTTTAGTTGGCATACAACCAATAAATCTAGTTTAAGATATTCAATGGCATCTCATGCTCTATCATCCTTTTGGCAGGTTCTACAGTATTAGTTTGCTTAAAATTCTTTTCTAAGAACTTTTCTAAGAATTTGAACTACACTTACCATTATCTTCCAATTATAAAAAGAATTGTTTAGTTATCACCTTTTCTACTCCATATCGAAAATAATATGAAATCGAAAAGAATAACCGTAATATCAAAAATAATTTTACCTACTTCTAATATTCAGATAATCATCTAATTTAAAACTCATTTTTATTATAAATGCTTAACTTAATATCTCATGAACAAAGCTCAAACATTACCTTTAGAATTATCTATTAGAGAATCTTCAATTCAACTAGAACTCAAATTTCTTAAAATTAACCCTAATTCAAGTCAAAAAGTTTCAACTCAATTTTCAGATTTATAACATATAAGTCACACAAACGGTTAATTATTTCTTAAAATTTAAAATCTTAGAAATAATTTTGCGTTTCACAATAGAATATAAGTAAAGATAAAAATACATTAAATAATTTCATAAGAATTAGTTTACATTAAAGTCAAGTATGTCATAAAAAATAATTTTTAAATTAAACTGAAATAAGTTTTAATTGTAGTACAAAAAACTGACAAACATTATAAAACTATAGAAGAAGGCAATATAAATGAGTTGCCATAACTGATATATTAAAGAAAAAACAAGAAACGCTGAACACGAGCAGCGAGTAAAATAGTGACACCCCAAAATCAGCGTGATTGGTGAAAAGAGAACTTCAGGTTTCCTCTCTCTTTTCTGGTTTCAATATTTTCCGAAGATCTCATCTCAACAACTGCTGCACCAAACCCTTTAACTCCAATTCCTCCTTCAAACTATTCAAAAACCAAAACCAAAAAAAATCACACAAATTTTATTATTCCCAACAGATCCCATGGCTCTCTCCACTCTATCCCGCCGCCGCCTCGGATCCTCTCTCTTCAGGCCCTTATCCGCCGCCGTCTCCGCCCGCCCGATCTCCTCCGACGCCTCCCTCACCATCGAGACCTCCGTGCCCTTCACCGCGCACAACTGCGAGGCTCCCTCACGCGCCGTCACCACCTCCCCCTCCGAGCTCCTTTCCTTCTTCCGCGACATGGCCCTCATGCGCCGCATGGAGATCGCCGCCGACTCCCTCTACAAGGCCAAACTCATCCGCGGCTTCTGCCACCTCTACGACGGCCAGGAGGCCGTCGCCGTCGGCATGGAGGCCGGCATCACCAGAAAAGACTGCATCATCACCGCCTACCGCGACCACTGCACCTTCCTCGGCCGCGGCGGCACGCTGCTCGAGGTCTTCGCGGAGCTGATGGGGCGCAAGGACGGGTGCTCCAAAGGGAAAGGGGGTTCGATGCACTTTTATAGGAAGGAGGGTGGGTTCTACGGCGGGCACGGGATCGTGGGGGCGCAGGTTCCGTTAGGGTGTGGTTTAGCTTTTGCGCAGAAGTATAGTAAAGATGAGACTGTGACTTTTGCCTTGTATGGAGATGGGGCTGCCAATCAGGGACAGCTTTTTGAGGCGCTTAACATTGCGGCGCTTTGGGATCTTCCTGCTATCTTGGTCTGCGAGAATAATCACTGTGAGTCACTTTCGTTCTTGCTGCATGTTTATTCAAAGGAAGGGAGAATTGAGATTAGTTTCTTCATTAGAGAAATTAACTCGCTTTGTTTCTTTAATTTTTCAGTTTTATTTCTAATTTGTGTATAATTTAATTTTAGCTTATGGAGAGAACTCCATTTTAATTTTTCTTCTGATGGGCTCTCCTAATTGGAACATGCACTTAGAAGCTGTGATCTTTAGAGTTGAATTTTATTTTTTTAAGTTTTATAGTTGTCTCCGTTTCATATTTTAATCTGTGGACCGGAAAATTGTAAGCTTTAGCATCTACAATTGCGTAAAAGTTAAGTTTTGGCACGGGAGAAAATTTTCTGACAGTATAAAACTAGTGCACTGATTTTCTGACGGTGATGAGCAAGTATAGGGATTTGGATGAATAGTGAAACTGTGTTGTTTTCTTTTGAATTGTATTTGTGACTCTGTAGTTTGGTTTTGGTGAACACAGATGGGATGGGGACTGCGGAGTGGAGGGCTGCAAAGAGTCCTGCTTATTACAAGCGAGGGGATTATGTGCCTGGCTTGAAGGTGGGTTTCGTTTTGTGTGTTTGGTAATATGAAATTAAAGGGCGAATTTAATGTTCTTCTCGTTCAAAAGGGTTGGGTCCATGTTTTTAATGAGTTGGGGCCTGCATGTAATTAACGCAATAGTTGAGAGTCTGTATTTTTCTTGTAAGTTGAGGAAAGTAATGTCTGTGTACTTAATGGTTTGTGTAATGTCTTGGTTTGAAGGGATGGGTGTGTATTATTTTGTTCTGAACTCTTTGACTGATGCACGATTGCATTCAGTGCTCTGGTTAGTGAACATTTGGTTTAGGTATTTTGGAGAGATGGTTTCTTATTTTGCTTGTTTTCTGAGATTTTTTTTGGGAATAAGTGATCGTTTCTCCTAAAACAATCCCAACCAAGCATGCACTTATATTTTATTTTGACAGAAATAATGAATTTGTTTTGTAAAGCATTGCACTATGAAGATCTATTGCATGTACTGTTGTGGAAAAACTATGTTCGAATGTGTTGTTGTTAAATTATCATGTTGGATGGTGATGTTATTTATAGATTGTACGTTATATCCTTATTGCCTATTGATTGATTTAATTTGCCCTGGATATGAGTTCTTTGAAAATGTAGATAGATGATGACTGTATATAATTATATTATTAGATTCTCTAACTCTCTTTTTGTATATTTCAATCATATTCAAGGCCATTGCTTCTTTTATTTTGTTTTTGTTTGTAAATAAAGGATCTTTAGGTCTTGTCAGTTCTCTTCGAGGGTCTGAATGAGGTTTTGGTTTTTGGTAATGGGCATGATTCTTGTTCTTGCATTGGATGTTGATACTTTTGTTGACTCTCCTTTAGCCTAATCTTTGGGCTCTGTTCCTTTTTTCATGTTTTGATGTCTAAATATGTAGGACTATATTGGCTGTATGATGTACTTATTTGTTGGAATTTGATTCATTGTTTCAAGTCTGTATTTTATGGATGTTGGTATGCACTTGTATTTAGCATTCCTGTCTGCATATCTGTAAATAGGGTGATTAAGTATACTTAGTGGCCTTTTTAAACAATCTTTTTAATTTTTTTAACAAATATTTTTACTACGCACAGGTAGATGGCATGGACGTTCTTGCTGTTAAGCAAGCTTGCAAATTTGCAAAAGAACATGCTTTGAAGAATGGGCCCATTGTGAGTTAATTTTCTCACTTTTATTTATACTTGAGTTTCTCTTAAAATTAATTATTCGCTATTGGATGTTTTGAGTTAGACATTCATCTACCAAAGGTTGACATTACTATGTAGGTTAGGAGGGATCAACTCATCTTTGTTGTTTATCAGATTGTCTTAGCCTTGTCTTAGTGACAGGGTCATATACTTGTTCATTAATTTTCTAATAATGAAAAGAATTACTTAAAGCTGATCAAATTAACCATAAAAATGCTATTACCTATCTGATTCGGTTGAAAGTATAGATCTATGAATCAATGCATATTGAGCGCATATATAGCACAAGATTGTGTAGAACTAGTATTTCTTATAAGATTAGGTTGTTTCTGCATTCATGCCTAGTGTTACTTTTCAATGGACAAGGCATTGTAGATAAGGGGAGTGCAGTTCATTGAATCTGGTCTTGTCAGGGTTTGCTAATTGATATAGTTTTGGTAGTGTTTACGTGAAAATTTTGCCATTTTTGTTGAAATTTGATTCAAATATCAATGTAGGGAATAATTTCCACCCTGAATTCTTCTGTGAATGAGTAACTCGGATAAAAAAATCTTTAAAAGCTGAAGGCTGAAATTTGATTTAAATGAGAGAAACAAAAATATAACTATTTGAAAGAAGAGATGAAGAGTGACAGAAAAGAGAAAGTAAAGAATAGAGTAAAAGAGAAAGAAAAGAGAAAAAGGATAGAGAGACTGAACTGTGATTAAGTTGAAAGGATGGAGCTGATTGAAAAACTTGCAGTGACTTGTCAAATTCCCCCAACGTTTGTTGGATATGTAGAGATTTCAGTAGTTTCAACAATATAATACATTGTATAAACTAGGGCTCATATGCAAGTTTCTCTTAAATAATAGTAACGTCTAGTAACCATTCCTAATATACCTTCTTGTAACCGCCACTGATAGCTTTTAGTGGCCACTGTTGATAATTATCATAATCTTGATTCTTCTTTCATCCTCAAGTCTTGCCTTTCAATTCTATTGTTCCTGGAGATAAATGTATGCCAACTGGTCAAAATAATTCTGATAATAAAATGTACATAATTAAAGTCACTTCCCTGATTTGTAGGACCTGACATCAAAGCTGTTTGGTTGAATTTTATCCATGGTTTGTATCTGGATCATTTAATTTATTTTTGAAGTTTATGGATAATGGAGTTGATTTTTGATTTACTTGGAATTTATTTTTCTAAACTCCAATAATTCTTATGAAATAGCGTGGTACTGGGAAGCTTGTATCCTTTGACAAATTATCATCTGGTTAAGAAGCCATTGAGGTGTTATAAATTCTGTTTCTGTACTTAACTAATTAATTGAAGTTTGAACCGTGGGAAGAAATTATTTTGCTGAAAATTAGTTGAATGTTACTGGTACCGGTCATTGATGTGAAGAATGTATTGATTCACTTTTTGAAAATTTAAAAAATAGTTTGTCATCTTTTGTTTGCAGTAGGTTGAGCATATTACTCATTTACAAATAAAAAATGTGATTTATTATTTGATGTTTACATTATTAAAAATATTTTTATTTTTCGTGTGTATTGCTCATCAGCTACTGTATGCAAAAGGAGTTTATCATCATCCTTTTAAAGGTGGTGTGACTTGGCCCTTTTTTCTAAACATATAGTACAGCATCCTATGAATTGCATGACTTAAAAGTGTTGGTGTATAATGTTTTAATAGACCTGTCATTTGTGTTGCTTTGGTTAAAATTATCAAAATTTTTTCTTTTTTTCTTTTATTGATTTTCTCTTCCTTTCGTTATTACTCTGTCCAGATTCTTGAAATGGATACTTATAGATACCACGGTCACTCTATGTCTGATCCTGGCAGCACATACCGCACACGTGATGAAATATCTGGTGTGAGACAGGTTTGTTACACCACTCCCCAACTTACAATATCTTATAGTTAATTATTTTAAGAGAGATTTATTTTAATTATTTTTCTTGGCTGTTATGATTGTAGGAGCGTGATCCAATTGAGAGAGTAAGAAAGCTGTTATTGTCTCATGACATTGCTGCTGAAAAGGAGCTAAAGGTGATATATTGGAGTCCATTTTTAATCCCTCAAATTGCGAAACTTGATATTTTCAGAATTAGTTATACATAACATACAATGGTTTTCTTTTTTATGTCTATGGCTAAATTCACTCTGGTTGTTTTCCTGAAGACAGTCCATAATAGAAACTTCATTCTTTATAATGATGAAGGGCATCTAATTTATCTGAAAGATTTTAGGAATCATCTTATACAGGCATGATATTAGAGTCCAAGTGGGGTGTCATATGGGCTGGTAGTCCTTTATGGTGATAGCTATTATTGTACTGAGTTTAATTGTACCTATAAGTATTTCTGCTGTGTGGAAAGATGAATTTATCGATTTTGTGGTTCACATATAATACTCCGTGGTTAACTTCAAATTTTGTTATATTTAACCATTTTTCTGCTTACGGGTTTTTGTGATTTAGGTAACATTTGTTTGATGTTTGAGCAGTTTATGGTTTGTGTGTGTTATGTAACAGTTGAATTTCGACGCAATACTGGTCAAATATATTAATTTCGTTTCCTTCTTGTAGGACATTGAAAAAGAAGTCAGAAAAGAAGTTGACGAAGCCATTGCGAAAGCAAAGGTGAAAAACATAACTTTTCTATTTATTCTCTTAGCTGAAAATTCGTTTCTGTATGCCTTATATTTGCACACCTTGTAATGTCCGTATATCGTTTACAATCTGGGTTTTGTGTTCATTTCTATTTCCAGGAGAGTCCAATGCCAGATCCATCTGAATTATTTAGCCATGTGTACGTTAAAGGTTTAGGAGTTGAGGTATGGATTTCATCCAAACTGCAACCGCTTAAGAATTTATAAAATGGATATGTATATATATATATATATATACACACACACACATATATAATTGAATAGTTTGATTCAGTGTTTATACAGTTCAAATATGCATTTTGGGGAAGTGACTGGATCATTGGTTTTTAAGATTACATGTAAAAGATGCAACTACACTCACGTTGAAACAATTAATAATTGGTTTGTTCATGCATAAACATGTATCCAAGAGATGGTATGCTTAATACTTATGATTGGTGGTGTTATGATATATTGCAGGCATTTGGTGCTGATAGGAAAGTACTGAGAGCTACTTTACCATAATTAAGAAGTTGGTCCTCTGAATTTTAGCACCATCTGGTAGTCATGGAAATAATGACGAATAAAAGGTTCTACAGCAGGTCCTGTCTTCCCCCTATTTGTTGAGTTTTTTACCCTCGTATATAGTGAATTTATGCTTGGGTAGCAACGGGGCGGAATTATTATTTTTTTGCAGTGTAATTTTTTTTGGAGGAAACTAAAAGCCAAAGCATCAGTGTGATTGATGCAACTGGGGTGTTCTGCGGATTTCCGGAATACATTCTGCAGACTATGTTTGCAAATATGTAGTTCAGAATAATTTAGACACACATCTCAATCATACACTTCAAAATCAATTCTTAACTCCAACCCAAACACCAATTTAATTTCAGTTCTACTCAAACACAAACTTGCAAAATGCAACATTTTACTATTTTGTTGCATACACTAGACAAATAAGTTGTGTTGTTTTTTCTTAATAAAAGGTTACATGTTAGACATGAATTATGACATTCTCGCTAGATTGACACCCACAGTTCAGATTAAGTTGTTGTTTTTGCAATATTTTCTTCATTTATTTACTTATATTTTTTGAGTAAGCTACTCTTATACTTCTTTCTCGTTTCATCTTAGTCATAAAGTAATATCGTAAAATCATTTTAGAGGAATAGACTTTTCTCGATGAAAGAATGAAAATATGATTTTAAGTTCTTCGTAAGTCTAAATTTATATTGAATATTTTTAATATTTGCTTTGAATATTCTCGTGTATAGTCAATAAAATTAAAACAATAAATATATTAATGAAAGAGGAGACTGAGAGAAGTAGAAGTAAGGCTTTGTTTGGTTTGAAAAATAGATTTGAGTGAATTGTTTGTGGATGGTAGAGTTGTTTGAATTAATGAATAGATAGTAAGATTTGAAGAGATTTGAAGAGAATAGTTATAAAAGATTGGGAATGATTTGATATATGTGATAGATTTGTTTTAATCTTTTTAGTTAATATATTTTTGAAATTATTGACTATTGTGAAATAAGATGATAAAAAATTTAAATGAATCACGTTATATTGACTTTAATATAAAAAATATAGAAACTGAATCAATCTAATTAGATATTTTTCAGTAGTTTGATAATGATTTTGTCTAACCTAATTAGGAAACATT
>Ga0123340_1004992_pt1 | contig 12600 bp, 7 predicted proteins | sample SirMexnodulemix_FD_89961 | JGI IMG/M metagenome (GOLD analysis project Ga0123340, IMG submission 89961) | Root nodule microbial communities of legume samples collected from Mexico - Siratro Mexico nodule mix | ecosystem: Host-associated > Plants > Roots > Nodule | place: Mexico: Nepantla... | reverse complement strand
TTTACAAATGATGATTTTTTGAGTGAACTTTTCAAAGACAATGTTTCAAAAAGATATGTACTAATTTCTCAAAAGAGAAGATATGTACAAAAGATATTTTCAATGATTTTTAAATGTTTCAAAATTTATGTACAAAGGAACATTTTCAATGATTTCTTCCAATGTTTATTTAAAAAGTATGTAAAAAGATTTTTCGAAATATATATTTTTTATGTACATTCAAAAGAATTTTTCAATGATTTTATTTTTGTTTAAATGCATATATAAAAAGAATGTAAAAGATCTCAAAAATATGTACAAACTTCAAAGTAAAAATATGTACAAAATTTTTCCTTTTCTCTTTTTCAAAATTTCAATGTGTAGAATCAGGAATTCTTGGTAATCATTGAATTCACTAGATATCAACTTCCATTTTTGAAAATTCATTTAATTCCATTTTTTAAGAAAATCTAGGGTTATTTGAAGCTAATGTCAACATGATGTAGCCATCAACTTTCCTTTTGGAACCACTACTTAGATGCATGCTTGAACCCATGGATAAAAGGGTAAGTGTTTAGGGATTTTGTGGCATTTGAAAGATATTGGAAAGCAAATCTTCCAACAGGACTGCCCCCATTTAGGTGTCCCAATTTAGGTGTCTCAATTTTGGTGTGTTGGGCTGGCTATGTGGGCTTTAAGCTTGGAGGTATGAACAACCTGTTTCAAAAAGAAAATAACGGTAGTGTAAAGGACTCTTCATGAAGGAAAATAGGCTTTGCAACTGCCCCAGTTTTTATGATAGGATTTGTGTGAGGGATTGCTTGTCTTGATGAGGTGACAAAATGGGATAACAAGGGTACGAATGAATCTGGATTGTCCTAGTTGTATGAGGGATGAAAAAGGTACTGAAAATATGATTGTCCCTAATTGGTATGTATAATGACATATGTGTGAGGGAGAGCAAGGGTATCAGATGCCCTAGTGTCACTTCTGATGTTTCATTCTCAGTTGACTTGTGTATAAATGACTCTCTTCTGAAAAAGACATTCTAATAGACTTCTTTCTTTTTTTCATTTTTCATTCATTTTTATTTTTCATTTTTTCCACGTATTATCAGTCACGTCCTCTTGTTACAAAGCTAAACTTTATGAAAATCATTGCAATCATTTCTCAATAAATATGGACTTTATTGGGCTTGTAACGTGGCCAGAGGTTATAGAATTGTGAAGTAAAAGGATATAAAGGCTCAAAAAATATTTTTTTTATTTTATTTTAAAAACAAGGATTATCAACCAAATGTTGTAACCAACCAAGGTTATCTTCCTTTGTATCATTTACTTTCTTTCTCATTAGAGAGTTTGTACTCCCTTTTTATAACCTTTTGAGAATATCTTTTTTTTCTTACTTCTTTTCTTTCTTTCTTTTTTTCTCTTCTTTTTTCTTTTTATTTTTCAAATTTTTTTCCTTTTTTTCTTTTTCATATTTTTTCTTTTCTTGAGAAGCTTTCCATGTACTCATTGTCTGATGTGCATGTTCTTTTAGGGTTTCAGGATCTTCTGATGATACTCCTTTCTTGATGAATTAGGAGCTTTGACATATAAATTATTTTTGAATTTCTTCTATCAAAACCTTACACTAAACTTTAGATTGTTGATGATCTTCATTTGGGGTATTTGAAAGAAATGTTTTTTTTGGCAAAGAGGGTACAAAGGATTTACAAAAGTGTTTTGGATATAGAAACATGGTCATATATCATTTTGAATCATAATTGCTTGATTTTCAAAAAGTTTAACAATGGAACAAAATTAATAACTTCTAACACGTACATTTTTTTATTGTCTTATCTTTTGCTTAAATCGCCCTTTTGGGTTTTCAATCTAACGAACTTTTTTTTTTCGAATGCCCCTGAAGAATAAAGGTAGGTGATTGGTCAACTAATATAAAACTGACATTGTGCCTCAGTGTAAAAATATTCTTAGGTAATAGTAACCATTTGGACAATCTTCGATAATTTTGGGAGTCTAGGAAATTTGGGGAAAACTTAATTTTGGGAAAGACAATAGGTAATAAACACTGTGTATGCAAATTTTTCTTTAGAAAACCCAATTTTTACCTTTATTAAACATTTCTCTTGAATGATCCCATTTTATTATTATTCACAATCTTGTGGATTTAATGATCCATGAACAAATGACTCACCACATTTTTTTTTAAATTAATTATTTTTTTAAAACGCATTTATGAAATTTTTGACTTTTTGTTTTTGGAAAATGCATATATGATATATGTTTGAATGAATGAATGCATGATTTTTTCAAAAAATGCACTTATGAATGATTTTTTTTTAATGCATATATAGTGCATGTTTGAAAGATTTTTTTTTTGAAAAAATGCTTTTATGAATGCATGATTTTTTTGAATGCATAGATGATGTATGTTTGAATGAATTTTTTTGTGAGAAAATGCATTTATGAAATTTTGGACTTTTTCTTTTTGAAAATGCATTTATGAATGCATGATTTTTTTTGGAATGCATATATAATGTATGTTTGAATGATTTTATTTTTCTTTTTGAAAATGCATTTATAAATGTGTGATTTTTTTTTTGAATTCATATATAATGTATGTCTGAATGATTTTTTTTATTTTATGAGAAAATGCATTTATGAAATTTTGGACTTTTTCGTTTTGAAAATGCATTTATAAATGCATGATTTTGTTTTTGGAATACATATATAATCTATATCTGAATGATTTTTTTTTAATGAGAAAATGCATTTACAAAATTTTGGACTTTTTCTTTTCGAAAATGCATTTACGAATGTATGATTTTTTTTTATATTTATTTCTTTTCTTTTAATATGTATGCATGCATAAATTTTTTTTGAGAATGCATATATAAATGGAATTTTTGGGAATGCATGTACAAAATTCTAGAAAACTGCATAAGAGATTTTGTGAATGCATCTATAACTATAACAATTGTAGGTAGCACAAGCGGAAACTTTTAACACGTGTCCACGTATTAAAAAAACAAAGAAAAAAATTCAAAATAAGTAAATACCCAAAAAGGAAAGCAAAACACGTGTCAAAACAAAACAATCAAATCGTGGAAGCTCACATCTGTGACATCTGGCAAGCACAAAGGTGTTCAAAATTCAAAATTCAAATTTCAAATGTCATCATCAAAACGCCCGCCTCTATCTTCATCTATAAATACATCATTCGGTGGATGACCAAAACATAAACCACAAATTCTACACACTGTCCTCTGTCTTTGTCTCACAAATTTACCTTTTATGTTGTTGATGAGCATCATTTTTGGTCCATCTGTTGGTTAATTTTTGCGATTCTTATTTCTGCTCCATCATGTTGGTTAAGTTTTGCGATTCTTATATTTTCTCCAGTAACTAACTCCAAATGGAAGTTCTCTCACAAATGCAAAGTATTATTGAAATCCTAATGGTCGTCGTAGATATTTCTTAACATTTATTATGTCGATTAATATGTCGATTAATTTTGTCTATATTGTTGCAGGTTTGAAGTTATTGAAAACTGGGAACTTGCAGTACGAGACGGAGGATGTTCTTCCAGTGTGCTTTAACCCACCTCGTGATGGTTTAACGAAGGGAAAGCCACCTGGCGATGGTGTAACGAAGGGAAAGCAACAAACTTGTGGAAAAGTCTGGAAGATGGATATTATGTTCGTTATATACATTTGTTTTATGTTTCTTTGTATTTGAAGCGAAATGCAAATTATTCTTCCAATCCTAGATATTTGTTAATTTTGTGTATATTGTTGTAGGTTTGTAGTTATGTAGTAAGAGTCCGAGGAGGTGAAGCCAGTGTGGTTTAACTTTGCAAGACAAATAGCTAAAGAAGTGAAAGCAACAAACTTGTGGAAAAGTCTTGAAGCGTCAAGAATTGTGATATATGTTTGTTATGGTAGATGGTACATATAGATTTGTGATACTGTTTCTTTGTATTTGTTAAATGTTTCTATTTGAATCTTTTATCCTACTGCGTAACTCATCCCTTAACATTTAACAAAGACTTCGCCAAGAATCCTAAACCATTCTAACACGTCGGCCAACAATAATTTTCCACTTCTAAACAACTGCGTCACACGTTCAATACACCCAAACAACTTCGTAGCTCATCCCTTAACATTTAACAAAGACGTCACCAAGACCTTGAATTCATTCCAACACGTCGGCCAACCATACATTGCCACTTCTAAGCAACTGCGTAACACGTTCAATGAACCGTAACAACTTCGTAAGTCATCCCTTAACATTTAACAAAGACGTCGCCAAGACCTTGAATTCATTCCAACACGTCGGCCAACCATACATTGCCACTTCTAAACAACTGCGTAACATGTTCAATGCACCGTAACAACTTCGTGAGTCATCCCTTAACATTTAACAAAGACGTCGTCAAGAATCCTAAACCATTCTAACACGTCGGCCAACAATAATTTTCCACTTCTAAACAACTGTGTCACACGTTCAATACACCCAAACAACTTCGCACCTCATCCCTTAACATTTAACAAAGACATCGCCAAGAACTTGAATGCATTCCAACACGTCGGCCAACCATACATTGCCACTTCTATCCTACTACATCAGACGTTTAATACACACAAACAACTTCGTACCTCATCCCTTAACATTTAACAAAGACGTCGCCAAGACCTTGAATTCATTCCAACATGTCGGCCAACTATACATTGCCACTTCTAAACAACTGCGTAACACGTTCAATGCAACGTAACAACTTCGTAAGTTATCCCTTAACATTTAACAAAGATGTCGCCAGGAACTTCAATGGATTGAAACCATAAATTCCATATCGAAAAGTTTGTTAACAACCAAATTAACAAAGTTACAATTATTTATGCATGTCAAAAATAGAAAGATCAATACTCGGGTGATGATGTTTGAATTGTCGAACGACCCTCTCAAATTCATCTTCGAACGCCTCTTTGCCTATGTTACTGAATTCTCCAAGTTCGGATATCAGTTCTGCTTCCCTTTTTTCCTTCGCTATTTTTACCAAACATAGTTCATCCTCTGCATTCTTAGCTCTTACTATAGCACCATCAGCCAATACCTTGAATGCCCTGGCCTCTTCCTTCGCAATTGTGGCCACTTCCTTTGAGGTCTTGGCTTCTTCCTTCACAGCTTCCGCCTCTTTCTTCGCAGCATCAAGCATTTGCTCAGCAGATTGGGCTCTTTTATTGGTGGCTTTCAATTCAGCCTCAACCTCTTTCCACTTTTCTTGGACAGCCTTCAATTTGTCGCATTCAAGCTTTTGCAATCTTTTTAATTTAGCCCTATATTGACCATCAATGTCCTCAATCTTTTCGTGAACTAGGTCCAGCATATCCTTGTGCCGCTTCAATTGCGTACGCAACCACTTTATTTCCAAATGTTCCATATCCAATCTGTTTGAAACATTTTGCTTCTCCTGTTTTAGTACTTCAACCTCATTCTCCAACGAATGTATTTCGTTTTCCAATGCATGAGTCTCGTTGACAATGCAATTGCACGGCCCAAAATGGCAAAAATAGATTTTAACATGCCATGATATCCCACATAATCTAGCATCTCTTTATCAAAATTAGATGGAAAGTCCGAACTACACAATGTCGACCTCACCAACTCTCTGTCCATGTTAATTTGCCAGAGTGAATTGTCCTTGACTTTGCAGTTCGCTACGTGGTCTACTCGGGAGAGAGGTCCTTCGCCAAAGTATAATAGTCCCGCCAGATTAGGCAACTTTATTTCCTCCACTAGAGGCCTGAAACTGTACGAAGATTGGTGAGACGGGGGTTTGTTCATCGCATAGTTGTTGGGAGTGGCTGAGGACGATAGAGCAATTGTAGATACTTGAGGTTGAGTCTGGGTTTGCATTTTGGAATTTATCTCTTGGAGAGAATTGTTGTGCTCAACTATATTTGGAGTGGTTGAGGAAGATAGATCAACTGCAAATGCTTGCTGTGGTGGGCATGAGTTTCCCCTATTGGAGGACGAGTCCTCCAGCAGTTTTGATATGTCGTCCTCTTCATTAACAGAAGGCACTATGGGTTGATGATTGTTCTACTGCATAGTCGTGTCCTGTGGTTGCCATGCGTTGTCAGTGCTTGAGCCTGAGTCCTCCAACAGTTTTGATATGTCATCCTCCTCATCAACAGAAGGCACTATGGATTTAGGATTGTTCTGCTGTATAGTGTTGTCCGGTGGTTGCCATGCGTTGTCACTGTTTGAGCATGAGTCCTCTAGCATTTTTGATAGGTCGTCATCATCAGGATTTTCCTATTGTTCTTCATTGGGGACGACAGACGGAGTTGTAACACGGAGGACATTGGGATTCCAATAACCCATCACTTCTGTAAAAACAAAAGTTAACTCTTAAATTATGACAAACATTACACAACTTACAGCACCACATTGTTACTGACCTTTCAAGTACTGATCAGGTTCCTTCGCGTCAATTGAATCCATCAGGTCTTTCGTGGGTAAGGGTTTGCCGTACGAAATCCTGAAATCAATTTGGAAATTGTATGTCGAGCTTTTCTTGTGCTGTTAGTTGATTGGTCGTCCGAGATTTGAACTTCGTCGGTATGACCCAATAAAGAGGAAACCTGGGGGCATAGTTCTCATCAAAGATTATGCGCCTCGAGAGATCAATTTTTCTAGCTTTTACTTTAAAGAAAGCATCCTTGAATGTATTAAAAGATTTTTTGTACAGGGAAAATAATTTCAGACGCGAACTAGTAGGAGATAAAGAAATCCACCCAATGGACTCACCGTATTTCATTTGATAAAAAAACATGAACTTATTCTTAGTTGGCTCTATACTGAAATATTTACAAACGATTTGGAACGCCTGCAAAAACCCCCATGTGTTTGGAGCAAGTTGGCTAGGGGCGGTCTGCATTTCAGTCAACAGCTTGCATTCAAAAGTAGAAAGAGGAAACTGAATGCTAAATTGTGTAACCATATACTCATAAAAAAATGTATAGTCATCCCCATTTAGGGTAGGGGACATGTACACTCTCTCAAAGTGTTAGCTCCGCTGAGGCCTATGAAAGGGAAGACTTTGCAAGGGCAAATACGGTACTTCTTCGATGGCTCTCTCAGATACATATTTGTACAGCTAGACTTATGCTGGTCAACCTCCCCGCTTACCCAAACGTAATCTGGGTCTGCAGGAGAAGGGTATTTCAGTTTCTTATGGGGTTCTTTCGCGGTGGGTCATCCCAATAATGATGTTGACGCTTACGCTTTAAGAGTTTTCTTTGAATGGGATAGGAAATGGAGTTTGGCTATATGGGTTGCATAGTACTACCCACAAAATCAGAAACTGAAATAAATTGAGCAATTGAGCAATTGCAACAAAATTGCAGGCAAGTAGGATAGCACGACACAATCAGAGATCGGCGGGAGTCTGCTTTCTTTGAACGGAGCGAGTATATCTTAGAAAGCAAAACTCCAAATGTAGCTTCTTCAATCAAAAATATGGTCTGCTAGGGCCACGTCATTCTTTGTGAACAAATTAAGACATGCCACGTAAATCACTTACATGCTGTCATTTCACTTTTCCAGAGAATTTGATTCACTACCATCGTCGTTTCTTGGTAAACGAGAGGTCAGCATTATGATTATAAAGGAAAACCCCTCATTAATGTTGTCGCAAATTCATAAATCCCCTCATTAATGCACTGAAAAATTGAATTCATTTGAACATTTACATACCACATATACACATGTTTGCCAACCGTGAGTTCGAATGCATTCAAACAACATTTACGAATTATAAACACCTTCGCGTTAGTTATACATTCATGAGAGCACCTCGGCCAACGCTCACTTAGAATGCATTGAAACAGCACCTACGAATTATAAAGACGTCGGCAACTGTTCTAATGCATTCCCACAAGTCGGCCAAGCCTTATTTAGGAGTTAAAAACACCTAGAGTAGACTTTGGATGCATTGGAACACCAGTTACGAATTAAAAATGCTTCGCCGATAATTCTAATGCATTGGAAAACGACGATCAACATTGACGTAGGAAATGAAAACACGTCGGCAACTGTTATAATGCATTGGAACACGTCGGCCAACATTGACGTACTAAATGAGAACATTTCGGCAACTGTTCTAATGCATTTGAACACGTCGGCCAAGCCTATTTAGGAGTTATAAACACCTAAGGTAAACTTTGAATGCATTGGAAGACCAGTTACGAATTATAAACACTTCGGCGATAGTTGTAATGCATTGGAACATGTCGGCCAACATTCACATACCACATATGAACACGTCGGCAACTGTTCTAATGCATTTGAACACGTCGGCCAAGCTTCATTTGTGAGATATAAGCACCTAGGGTATACTTTGAATGCATTGGAACACCAGTTACGAATTAAAAACACTTCGGCGAACATTCACATACCACATATGAACACGTCGGCAACTGTTATAATGCATTGGAACACGTCAGCCAAGCCTCATTCATGAGTTATAAGCACCTAGGGTATACTTTGAATGCATTGGAACACCAGTTACGAATTAAAAACACTTCGGCGAACATTCACACACCACATATGAACACGTTGGCAACTGTTCTAATTCATTTAAACACGTTGGCCAAGCCTCATTTAGGAGTTATAAACACCTAGGGTAGACCTTGAATGCATTGGAACACCAGTTACGAATTAAAAACACTTCGGCCAACATTCACATACCACATATGAACACGTCAGCAACTGTTCTAATTCATTTGAACACGTCGGCCAAGCCTTATTTAGGAGTTATAAACACCTAGGGTACACTTTGAATGCATTGGAAGAGCAGTTACGAATTATAAACAGTTCGACGATAGTTGTAATACACTGGAACACGTTGGCCAACATTCACGTACTAAATGAGAACACGTCGGCAACTGTTCTAATGCATTAGAATACGTCGGCCAAGCCTCATTTAGGAGTTATAAACACGTAGGGTAGACTTTGAATGCATTGGAACACCAGTTACGAATTAAAAACACTTCGGTGATAGTTGTAATGCATTGGAACACGTCGGCCAACATTGACTTAGGAAATGAAAACACGTCGGCAACTGTTATAATGCATTGGAACACGTCGACCAACATTGACGTACTAAATGAGAACACTTCGGCAACTGTTCTAATGCATTTGAACACGTCGGCCAAGCCTCATTTAGGAGTTATAAACACCTAGGTTAGACTTTGAATGCATTGGAAGACCAGTTACGAATTATAAACACTTCGGCGATAGTTGTAATGCACTGGAACACGTCGGCCAACATTGACGTACTAAATGAGAACACGTCGTCAACTGTTCTAATTCATTTGAAAACGTCGGCTAAGCCTCATTTTTGAGTTATAAACACCTAGGGCAGACTTTGAATGCATTGGAACACCAGTTACGAATTAAAAACACTTCAGTGAACATTCACATACCACATATGAACACATTGACAACTGTTCTAATTCATTTGAAGACGTTGGCCAGCCTCATTTATGAGTTATAAGCACCTATAGTTTACTTTGAATGCATTGGAACACAAGTTACGAATTAAAAACACTTCGGCGATGGTTGTAATGCATTGGAACATGTCGGCCAACATTGACGTAGGAAATGAAAACACGTCGGCAACTGTAATAATGCATTGGAACACGTCGGCGAAGCCTTATTTATGAGTTATAATCACCTAGGGTATACTTTGAATCCATTGGAACACAAGTTACAAATTAAAAACACTTTGACGATAGTTGTAATGCATTCTAACACGTCGGCCAACATTGACGTAGGAAATGAAAACACGTCGCCAACAAATTTTACAAAGTTACAATTATTTATGCATGGCCGACGTCTGCTATCATTCACTTATTCTTTGTAACTAACTATCGAGTCCTGTCATGTTTGTTATTGTATTAATTAATTTTTGAATTAAGCATAATTTACAAAGAATCTTAGCAAGAGACGTTTCAATCACAAAGCATCTAATCGTTGCATCTGACGTATGTGACCACTGTTAACATTTCGAACACATTCAAATTTCAAATTTGAAAATTCAAATACATACTTTATGTCTGTGAGGTAGTACAAGCTGAAATAGTGGTGCACGTGACTCTCTGCCAATTTACGTACAAATTCATCAACAGACGTGTCAATCCCAAACTATGAAATCGTGGAAGCTTACGTCTGTGACGGGTGGTAATCTGTGAACCACATATTCAAATTTCTAATTTTAAAAACCGATAGTGTGTCTTTGTCAAAAATTTCTATAAAACCTTCATTCTGTGTAATAGCAAATGCCATGATTTGGGTTAAGTTTTTTTCATGATATTGCATTTGTGTGAGTCGTACTATTTTGGCCTTGGGATTCTTATATCTTCTCCACCAATGTTTCCTTTGATTTTCCCTTCTTTGTTTTCTTCCTCTTACGGATTGCAAAATTTTGCTGTCTTTGTGGTATTCCTCTTACCCATTCCTTTTTTAAGTTCTGCAAATTTTTGCAAATTTCTTCCATTTATCAACTAACAAAACCTCAGCACCAATTTTTTTTCCAATTGACTCTCCATATTTCTTCCATTTATCACCTAACCAACAATCAGCACCAATTTTTTTCCAGTTGAGTCTCCATATTTCTTCCATATATCCACTAACCAAACCTCCGCAAGATTTTTTTTTCAAATTTACTCTCCATCTACCACTGTTATGAAGCACAAGCAGTAGTTGATTTCATATTAGCGGCACAAAGAGATTACCAGATACGGATTTCAAGAACTTATTATGTAACCAACCAAAAAAACTTGGTTGCCTAAATTGTTAAAGGCAGATTTTAATTTATTTTCCAATTCACTTTCTATCTACAACTCTTATGAAGCTCAAGTAACAGTGTATTTGATATTTGGATTATTAAAAGAAAATTAATGTTCCACATTTCAAGCAGTGAATGTATTTGCCATTGTGATAAGTTGTCTGCCTAAATTGTTTTTGTCAAAATTTTATTTGCAAGTTCATAACCAATGTCCTACAAATACTATTTCAATAAATTGAAACACGTCATGCCATAGTTTCAAAGCATTCGAAGACGTCGGCCATAGTTTGAAAACAAGGTAACACTTCTGTCTATAGTTTTAATTCATTGAAACACCTCGGTCTATCCCCAATTAGCACTAATAAACACCTCGGAGAGATTTTGAATTCTTTGGAACACGTCGGCCAATCATTAATTAGCACTAATAAATAAATCCGCCACAGTTTGAATGTATTAAATGACGTCTGCAAAGTTTCAATTATAACTTATAAAAACATCGTGTACAGTTTGAATAATACAAGTACGTCTGCCAAGCTTCACTAATTAAACAACAAAATTAGAACACATTCTTAAACCTGTATAGCCAAATTAAGGATAATGCAATAAACATCTAATAACCTTATTTAGAGAACACAAATTTATATCAAACGGAATTAACATAGTTCCAGACAAGAAAACGTCGATTAACAAAGTTGAAATTTCCAAAATCAAAGCACAACATTCAAGTATGAAATTTCAAATAAAACTTCAAACATCGTCCTCCACCATCTTTCCGTCTACCACATCTTTATCCATGTCAAAAATTGGGAATCAACAGTAGGGTGATGAAGTTGGAATTGACGAAGGGCCTGAAATCCATCTTCGAACACCTCGATGCCGACGTTAACTAATTCGCCAATTTTAGACTTCAGCTCTGCTTCCCTTTTGCCCCAAGCTTCTTTGATTTTACTCACGTCATCCTCTGCATTTTTAGCTCTTATCTCAGCAGCATCAGCTCCTTCCTTTGCAGCCCTGGCCTCTTCCCTCGCAGCTTGGGCCTCTTCCTTGCAAGTTTTGGCTTCTTCCTTGCACGCTTCAGCTTCTTTCTTCTCAGCCTGTAACATTTCCTCTGAATTTTGGGCTCTTTTTTTCGTCTCTTCCAAGTCAGCCTCAACCTGTTTCAACTTATCCTCGACGGACTTCAGCTGCGCAGATGCTTGCTGCTCAAATTTATCATGTTCAACCATATAAAAATCATGTACATCATTCAATTTTTCTCGAGCTTCCTCCACTATCGTCTCCTCTCTCTCAATAGCAGATTGCAAATTCCTTATTTCCACCAGTTTCATATTCAGTGTATTTGACAATTCCTTTTTCTTCTGCTGCAGTACTTCAATTTCATCCTTCAATGTACTTAAGAAGTTTATTTCGACAGTAGAATCCATGAGTCTTGCTGTCACTGCCATTGAACGCTCCAACATCGCAAAAATAGAAGTCAACATGCCCTGATTCCCCACAGAATCTAGCAACTCTTTATCATAAGTTGATGGAAATTCCGAACTACCTCAACGCGACCTCACCAACTCTGGATTCATGTTAAGTTCCCAAAGTGAGTTGTCCTCCGGTTTGCAGATTCCAACGTGGTCTACCCTGTAGAGAGATCCTGGACCAAAGTAGAATAGGCCTGGCAGATTAGGCAACTTTGGTACCTCAACTGGAGGCCTGGTGCTGACCGAAGATTGGTGAGAAGGTGCAATGGTACGCAAAGAGTTGTTTCGAGTC
>Ga0123340_1004987_pt1 | contig 12605 bp, 10 predicted proteins | sample SirMexnodulemix_FD_89961 | JGI IMG/M metagenome (GOLD analysis project Ga0123340, IMG submission 89961) | Root nodule microbial communities of legume samples collected from Mexico - Siratro Mexico nodule mix | ecosystem: Host-associated > Plants > Roots > Nodule | place: Mexico: Nepantla... | reverse complement strand
CATTTTATCTTATTATTATTATTATTTAATCAAACTTTACTTATAAAGTCAAAGTTCCTTTTTATTATTTATTCTAAATTGCAAAGAACTAAACGACACATGTTATAAAGTTTTAATTTCTTATTTTTATTCTTTTATTTTATTTTTTTCCCTTTTTATATTTGCAAAAAAATAATTTTTATTTGCCCGGACGAAATTGGGCGTTGACAATAACCATTTTGTGATGAACACGTGCAAACATGTGGTGGTGTGTCCAAAACAGGAATATTGCAGGTAAGCACAAATCGTAACTGAATATCCTAATGTCTGTTACGAAATCATATAGCAGAAGAGAATGGGCTCAGATTCGTTAAAGCCCACTATTACACCTATAAATACGGACTTAATCACCTCAAGCCAGGTACTTCTAAACTCTAATCTATATCCCTGCACACTCTAACCCTAAATTGACTTGAGCGTCGGAGTGCCTGCAGGACCCCCCTCCCGGGACGGTGGATTTTAGATCATTCGGTACACTAAGGAGCAGTCTCGGAGCAGTCAAGGAATCAGTACAAGGAGATATTGTTGTTGCTAGAGCCAACTGGTCCTGTGCGATAACATTTTGGCGCCCACCATGGGGCCGAGATTGACCTAGCAACGATGGTGACAACAAGGAACAATCACGACGGTCAGCAAGCCAATCAGGAAGGAAACCCCTCGGTCATCCTGGCCGAGATGCGAAGAGAACTCGAACTGATGCGCAAACTGCGAGGAAAATGAAAGGCTGAGACAAAGGCTCGAGAGAATCGAAAAGGGCGTAACACAGTAGAAACGTTCACGCGGAAGGGGACAGGTCTTGACCGGTCGATCAGCCACAGCCCGACCGCGAAAGGAACGAGCCCCAGCGAGAACGTAAGGCGGAAACTTCTCGCCGGGACGACCAGGACTCAACATCGCGACATGTTGAGGATTCGGCGGATCACCAGTTCCCCTTCACCGATGATATACTGGCAACCAAGTTGCCGCCCAACTGGAATAATCCCACGTTGGACAAGTAAGATGGCACTACGAACCCGGACGAGCATATTGACTCGTACGTTTCCCAGCTGACCTTGTTTATGACGGACAGATACATATATTGCAAGGTCTTCCCAACCTCCTTGAGGGGGGCAGCACTCAGTTGGTTTACCTGCTTAACCCCCCGGGTCGATAGACTCTTTCACGACCTTGAAAGCCAAATTTGTAGCCCAATTTGCACCGAGTAAGCCACATCAGATGACGTCGGTTGCACTGATAAACATCCGACAGGAGAAGGGAGAATCCCTCACGTTCTTCATGGCAAGGTTCGGGCAGGTCGCTCTCGGCATCCACGGACTCCTACCGGAAGTAGCAATGGCCTACTTGATCACAGTGCTCAGGTCGGGGCCATTCGCAGACAGTCTAGCCATGCAACCCCCTGGCCAACATGGATGATCTCCGCCGGAGGGCTACTCAATTTATGCAGGTAGAAGAATTGCCGCAGTATTCAAGAGGTGAGCAAGGCCAGGGGAGAAGGGATGATCGGTCGTCTAACCCCCATGATTCAGGGACACACCCGGCACACAGAGGTTCACGAAGTACACACCACTCAATACCGGCCAAACGCGCATCCTTGAGGAAGCTTTGAGTGCCGACCTCATTAAGGAGCCAAAGAGGGGCGTATCGCCCCAACATGCCGACCAGAGTAAGTACTGCCGGTACCATCGTTGTCATGGTCATATAACAGGAGAATGTGCGGCCCTCAAGGACAAAATCGAGGAGCTAATCCAGGCAGGCCACTTGCAGAGATATGTTGCAAGGCGACGACAGTACAGGCGGCGCCAAGAGCGCAGTCCCAGGAGAAGGAGTCCTCGTCAAAAAAGCATAAGTCCTAGGGCCCATGAGGAAAAGCGAAAGAACAGTAGCCAGTTAAGAGAAAGAAGCCCCCCACGCCGTGCAGATACCGGGAAAACAGTTGTTAATTCTATTTTCGGAGGATTCGGTGGGGAGGACCGTCCAGTTCAGCCAGAAAAAGACACCTTCGGAGAATCCAAAGCGTGTACATGATCAACCGGCAGGCGCGTTGTAGTATGCCAGATATCACTTTCACCAATCGGAATTTTCGGACAATCGATACCCAGCAGGATGATCCAATGGTCATCACCATCGATTTGGCAAATTGTGAAGTAAGAAAGACATTGGTGGACCAAGGCAGCTCCATCGACGTGCTCTACTGGAGGACGTTCAGAAAGATGGGGTTAGAAAAGAGCGAGATAATCCCATTGGATGAGCAGATAGTGGGGTTCTCCGGAGAACGGGTCAACACAAAATGATACATTGACTTGCACACCAGGTTCGGGGAGCCTGATAGGGGACAAAGGACCATCTCTGTCAGGTATATAGTGGTGGATGTTAACACGTCCTACAATGCGTTGTTGGGGCGACCGTCCTTGAACAAGCTTGGAGCCATAGTCTCCACACCGCATCTGGCAATGAAGTTTCCGTCCGACCGTGGAAGCGTGGCGACCGTTTATGCTGACCAGAAAACGGCCAGGGAGTGCTATGTTGCGAGTCTGAAACTGAAACCAACTGAGACGACCTCGAAGAGAAACGTCACCCAGAGGATGATTGTCATGACGGATCTCGACCCTAGAATCAATGATGATATGAGGATGAAGCATGACAAAAAGCGAAGTCCCGAGGGTAACCAAATTGCTGGCCGACAACAGGGACCTCTTTGCCTAGAAGGCCGAGGACATGCCTGGAGTGGACCCAAGAGTAATGTCCCACAGACTCTCCGTATGCAAGGAAGCACGGCCGGTAGCCCAAAAGAAGAGAAGAATGGGTGAGGAAAAAAGGAACGCAGCTGCACTTGAAGTGCAAAAACTACTGGAGACTGGATTCATAAAAGAAATTCATTACACCACATGGCTGGCAAATGTGGTATTGGTGTAAAAAAGCAATAGACAGTGGAGGATGTGCGTCGACTATACGAGTTTGAACAAAGCCTATCTGAAGGACGCATACCCGCTGCCCAGTATTGACTGCCTGGTAGACGGGGCGGCCGGTAACAAGGTGCTCAGTCTTCTAGACGCATTTTCAGGGTACAACCGAATTTCGATGTGCGACCGAGATGTGGGAAAAACAACATTTATTACCGAAGCCTCAAACTATTGTTATCAATTCATGCCCTTTGGGTTGAAGAATACAGGTGCTACCTACCAAAGGTTGATGGACCGGGTGTTCAGGGATCAGGTCGGCCGGAACATGGAAGTTTATGTTAACGACATGATGGTGAAGTCCGGCACGTTCGACCAGCATCTGGCCGACCTAGACGAAGTGTTCGGCCGACTTCAGAAGTTCAACATGGGACTCAACCCAGCAAAATGTGTGTTCGGTGTTGAAGGAGGAAAATTCTTGGGATTCATGCTCACCCACAGGAGGATAGAAGCCAACCCCGATAAGTGCTTGGCCATATTGGATACCCAAAGTCCTACCACTCTGAAGGAAGTACAAAGCCTTGTTGGTAAACTCACGTCTCTGTCCAGATTCTTGCCCAGATTGGCGAAAAAAATAAGGCCGATCGTGAAAACATTGAAAAAGGCGGACAGGTTTCAGTGGAGCTACGAGTGTGAGAAAACCTTCGTAGAGATAAAGGCGGCAGTATCGTCAACCCCTATACTACAAAAACCGACCCCAGGATGCGAACTCCTGTCGTACATCTCCCCTTCTGAGGATGCCATCAATGCAGCTTTGGTGCAACAGAAAGACCAAAAGTCGGTTTATTTTGTAGGAAGAGCCTTGCAAGATGCAGAGACTAGATATCAGCTAATAGAAAAGGCCGCGCTGGTAGTTGTGTATGCTGCTAGGAGACTCCGACCATATTTTCAGAGTCACCCAGTGACAGTGAAGACCGATTATCCGGTGGGAAAGATCCTTTTGAGGCCTGAGCTGGCTAAACGAATGATATCGTGGTTGGTCGAGCTCTCAGAGTTCGGATTGAAGTTTGAATCGAGAGAGCCCATTAGGCACAGTGCCTGGCCGACTTTGTACTAGAACTCCAAACGCTGAAACAGCAGATCATATGGACGTTGTATGTGGATGGTTCGTCCAACAGAAAGCAGTGTGGGTTGGGAGTAGTTCTATAAAGCCCGGGCGGGCTAAAAGTGGAGCAGTCGTTACATTTAAACTTCAAGGCATCTAACAATCAGGCTGAATACGAGGCCCTCATAGCTGGATTAAACCTAGCAGGAGACATGGGAGTCAAACAACTGAGATGCTTGACCGACTCCTAGTTAACGGTCGGTCAGATCAACGACACTTTTCAGGTAAAGGATCCGCTGTTAACAAGGTACTATCAAAAGGTGTCTACCCTCCTCTCCAAATTCCAACATGCAGAGATCCAGTATGTGCCTAGGAGCAAGAACGAAAGGGCGGATGCATTGTCTAAACTTGCACTAGGTAGGAAGAAAGGCAGATTCGACACTGTCATTCAGCTTACCCTAAGCAGCCTAACCATGTCAGAAGAAGATTGCATGAACATCAAGATGACGGAAGACTGGCGGTCGTCTATTATCCAAACCCTGAAAACACTGCTGATGGGGGAGGCTGTGGCAGATATGGTGATAACCAAAAAGGCCGCTCCGTATGTCCTCATAGCCGACGACCTGTATAAACGAGGCTTCACAACCCCGCTCTTGAAATGCCTAGGGAAAGAGCAGTCCGAGTATGTCATTAACGAGTTACACAACCGTATTTGTGGCATACACTCTGGTTATAAAACATTAGCTGCCAAGGTAATTCGGGCCGGATACTACTGGCCGACCGTCCGTCAGGATTGCGCCGAATACGTGAAGAAGTGCAGAAGTTGTCAAGAAAACTGACCGCTTATCCATCAACTGCCAACCAACTTGCAAACCATAAGTGCTCCCTGGCCTTTCGCCAAATGGGGAATGGATATCCTAGGTCCTTTTCCATCGGCGACTGGAATTCTTAATTGTGGCGGTGGACTATTTCACAAAATAGATAGAGGCCGAACCCTTGGCCAAGATCACGACCGCCAATGTTCAAAACTTCATGTGGAAGCTAATTTGCAAGTTTGGCGTTCCTCACACGGTCATCACTGACAACAGTCGACAGTTCGTGGATCGAAAGCTTGAAGCCTTCTTCACTGAGCTAGGGGTCAAGCACATAACCAGTTCGGTGAAGCACCCGCAAACGAATGGTCAGGTGGAAGTCGCCAACAAGGTGATCTTGTCTCAGCTGAAGAAAAGGTTAGGAGCTGCCAAAGGAAAATGGAGCGATGAGTTACTCGAGGTCTTATGGGCGTATCGCTGCACACCGCAGACATCTACAGGGGAGTCCCTATATAACCTTACTTACGGGACGAACGCCATGTTGTCAGTCGAGATAGGAGAAGCCACAATAAGGAGACAACTGAGAGACTTTCATTGAACAATGAATGCATGAAAACCGAGTTAGATCTCCTTGATGAACTTAGAGAGAAGGCAAGAATAAGGGAAGCAGTCTGTAAGCAGAGGGCAGGACGCAGATATAATGCTAAGGTAAATCCGAGGAGCTTTCAGCAAGGGGACCTCTTTTGGAGAATGATTGGCGACGCTAGGAAGAATCAGACGGATGGCAAGTTCGCGGCCAACTAGGAAAGCCCGTACAGAGTCAGCCAGGTGTTAGGCAAAGGAGTGGTTAGGCTGGAGCAACTGGATGGAGAGCAGATTCCCAACACCTGGAATGCAGACCATCTCAAGTTTTATTTCAGTTAAAGTTGCGAGTTCGTTTGATTTTATTTTTATTCAGACTTATGTGTATTGGTTGACTTTTTCAATGGTGTACTCTTTCCTACCTATGGCATTTTTTTTCTAAGGAGGGTTTTGGCCAAGGAGGTTTTAACGAGGCACCGCATGCAATAAGAATCACAGTTCTCTTTTACATTCCGCGCATAAGGTTTTACATCCCATGAAGCCGACTGAAAGGTGGCCCAACTTTAGGTGCTCTTGGCTTACTATGAGACCTCCATTCGCGATCAACATAGTCGACCGAAAGGTGGCCCAACTTAAGGTGCTCTTGGCTTACCATGAGACCTCCATTCGCGATCAACATGGCCGACCGAAAGGTAGCCCAACTTAAGGTGTTCTTGGCTTCCCATGAGACCTCCATTCGCGATCAAGATGGCCGACTGAAAGGTGGCCCAACTTAAGGTGCTCTTGGCTTACCATGAGACCTCCATTCGCGATCAAGATGGCCGACCGAAAGGTGGCCCAACTTAAGATGTTCTTGGCTTACCAATAGACCTCCATTCGCGATCAAGATGGCCGACCGAAAGGTGGCCCAACTTAAGGTACTCTTGGCTTACCACGAGACCTCCATTCATGATCAAGATGGCAGACCGAAAGGTGGCCCAACTTAAGGTGTTCTTGGCTTACCAAGAGACCTCCATTTGCGATCAAGATGGCCGACCGAAAGGTGGCTCAAGTTAAGGTGCTCTTGGCTTACCACGAGACCTCCATTCGTGATCAAGATGACCGACCGAAAGGTGGCCTAACTTAAGGTGCTCTTGGCTTACCACGAGACCTCCATTCGCGATCAAGATGACCGACCGAAAGTTAGCCAAACTTAAGGTGCTCTTGGCTTACCATGAGACCTCCATTCACGATCAAGATGGCCGACCGATAAAGAACTCGTGTTTCAATCTTTAAGTTAACATTGTTTATCAGATTCTTATGCGTGACCGAGCGTTAGTTAATTGCCAAGCATACTAGTCAGTGATAAACATATTATACAAGTGTAGCGAAAGAAAGTCATTATCATTCCAAAAACCGACCGATAAGGTCATTGTTCTACACAAGTGTGGCGAAAGAAAAGTAAAACTGGCCGAATACAAGCCATTAAAAATTTGCAAAACACTAGTCTGACAGTATCACTTCGGGGTCCGGTTGATCCCCTTCAGCAGCCGGACACCCACTATCCTCGTCGTCCTCGTCCTCCTCATCCGGCACATCCATTGCTGACACCAGTTCGCCCCGGTAGATATCCTTGGGATTATCAAACTTACCCTCATCGATTGGAACCTGGTAGAAGAAGGTAGCTTGCCTCACGGCCCGCATAAAGCCTAAGTCATGTTGTTCAAGGACGAAACCTTTGAACTCAACCAGGTCGTCCTCTGCTTTCTTCCGTTGTAGCCGCTCTTCCTCCAGGTCCAGGGTAAGTTTGGTCACTTTATCGGTCAGGTCCGCGATATCTAGGCTGAGGTGTTCCACCCGGCCAGCAGTAGCTCTCTCCTTCTCCTCGGCCGACCAGCATTGCTCCTTCAGCGATCGATTCTCCCCTCTCAGGTCCTTTACCAGCTTTCTTAGGCTCAGAATTTCGCCTTTTGCCCTCTCGTTGTCCGCCTGGGCACCTTTCAGGGAGGAGGAGGCTTCGGCCAGCTGGCTCTTCAAACTCTCCATGGCCGTGGAGTTATCTTTCATCAACTCTTCTCCCAACTCCCGGCTTAGCAGAAGTGCCCGAGCATTTACTTCGAGCAATGCATCCCTAAGCTCTTTGCGGGTGGTGGAAACGAATTGATTCTTTTCGTAGTCATTCAGCCCGATGACTACGCGATCAGCCACTATAATCTTTTTGTTCAAAAATTTGCAAGCGGTGGCCTTCTCTTGATCAGTGGCCCCCTCCTTGAGGCGTTTGGGCAACCGCTTGGAGGATGACCGGTCGGAGCTTCGTCTAGATTTTCTTTTTTCTGACGGCCCAGGCTGGCCGGCAGGAGAAGGAGACACTACGACCAGAGGTTCCGCCTTCTGAGGTGCAGGTGTTCGGGGAACAGATTTCCCTTTGTCTTTGGCTGGTGGCTTGCTCTTCCCAGCTGGGGCAGAGGACATCAAGTCCTTAAACACCTTGTTCATGGTGGGAGTCCGGGAAGCAAGTATGTCTGCAAGAAAACCACGCGGTCAACAGTCATTAAAAAATGATAAGTCGGAAATATAAAATGTACCGAATATTGCGCTCGCCAGATCTTCACACCAATAGGTGTTGAGGATATCTCGGGCGGGAATACCCCTCGGAAGGGAGTTCAGCACAGAAAGTGCAGAGCTATCCTTCACCGATAATCCTGACCGTGGCTAAAAAGTGGCGCGAGTAGTGGATCTGGTCCAATATAAAGGAAACTTAGGCTCCTCCCTGTCAAATATGTATCCCCGGCCAACCTTCCCAAATGTAATTTTAATGAAAGTATCTTTAAAGTGTTTAGAGGAGGACGAGAAAGGCTCAAACAGACAGTTGCGTGCCTGGCTAATCAGGGACATCCAACCCACCTTTTTTCCCGACCGGCTCTAGTAGTGGGTAAAGAATAAAGGAATGGTAGGAGTAAGGCCTAAGGCAGCGCAAACAAGCTGAAACGCCCTAACGTACGCCCAGCCGTTAGGATGCAACTGGGTGGGAGGGACATTTAGGTAACGGAGGACATCAATGCAAAAATCATCAAACGGGATGACAAGGCAAGAATCCTTCATCACCTGTGCATACATGAAAAAGAAGTCTACAGGGTAAGAGCCCCGACCGTCAAATACCCGGTCGGTAGTCAGGCATCTAAGCAGAGAAAATGCATGGTCTGGGACGGACAACTCTACAATGTTCTAGACGTCGACTAAGTTCCTAAGGACGACAGTGGTCATGTATTTGGAATACGCGGTCCGGACGTCCTGGACCACCCAGTCATCGTTGGAAGGGCTAACTTCATTAGCATCTTCCACGTTGTTACTGGAGGCCGGAGACTCTACCCCCTATTCTCTACTACAGGTTCCTCTACTCTCGACCCCTCATCCCTAACAGCAGAAGAGCTACCCTCGTCGGAGGTGCTACCCAGCGATTCCCCAATACGGCCGACCCCCTGCTTGGCTATGTTCCTACGGTCATTCGAAAAAGACTGACTACTCGAAGAACCAGAAGCGGAATAAGAATGCAAAAAGTAAGAAGCCATGGTTACCTCAAAGGATGGCAATGGACGACCGAAGACTTGACGGAGCTACTCGGCTTAAGAAGCGAAAACGACAGCGAATGTTTGGATTTATGGGCTATTTATAGCCTAAACTTGAGGTGACGTGGCCGCACCTGAGTCGTCGGATTTATCTCCCACCAACGACCCATATCCACGCACCCATCACTTAACGCACGGAACCCAAGAGGAGCGAAGCTACAGTACGAGCAAATGCAACATTACAATTGCTCTTGGTCGGCCCAACTGACAAATACGAAGTTTGATCGGCCAGTCACATTCAATCCTTTTCGGCCACTTTTGTGCCCTTAAGGACTGGGGGGCCTATGTACTATACGACCGACTGACTTGTGGGCCGACAGAAATACTTTCTCGGTCGGGACCCACCATCGAGTTAATAACCCTAAATAACCATTTTGTGATGAGCACGTGCAAATATGTGGGGGTGTGTCTGAAACAGGAATATTGCAGGTAAGCACAAATCGTAATTGAATATCCTGTAATCAATGTCTATTATGACAGAAACAGGGCAGTAATATTGCAGGTAAGCACAAATCGTAACTGAATATCCTGTAATTAATGTCTGTTACGAAATCATATAGCAGAAGAGAATGGGCTCAGATTCGTTAAAGCCCACTATTACACCTATAAATACGAACTCAATCACCTCAAGTCAGGTACTTCTAAACTCTGATCTATATCTCTTCACACTCTAACCCTAAATTGACTTGAGCGTCGGAGTGCCTGCAGGACCCCCCTCCCGGGACGGTGGATTTCAGAGCATTCGGTACACTAAGGAGTAGTTCTCGGAGCAGTCAAGGAATCATTACAAGGAGATATTGTTGTTGCTAGAGCCAATCGGTCCTGTGCAATAACATTAGTTATTTAGTTTTAAATAGAACCCTAAAATAAAAGACTTGGATATATTATTATGAGTGGTCAAGTCTTGCTTGCAGGTTTAAATGGTCCTTGAGCACAAAAGATTGAGTTTGGTTATTTATCCTGATTTGGTCTGATTAATTGAACTGGTTTAAGTAATGATGGTAGAAAGAAACATGTGAGAACATTTTGATTGTTGTTTAATGAAATTGATGTGATATGTGTGATGACTAATATATATACTTGTATGTAATCATTATTGTTGAAATGAAACCAGTGTATTGGGGGTTGAAAGGAAACCAAGGTACCATGGTTACATACATCTATATGCTTCACTATAATTGAATTGATGCGGTACGTGTGATGATTGAGTTATAGGTTTGTATGTAATCATTTTGGTTGAAATGAAACTAGTGTATTGAGGGTTGAAAGGACCAAGGTATCATGGTTACACATACACCTATAAGCTTCAGAACGGTTGAATATGATTATTGTTATGACTGAATGATGAATTCATTTGTAATCATTTTGATTGAAACGAGATCAGAGTACTGGGAATCGAAAGGAAATCAAGGTAAGGTGATTACAAATTGATCATTATGAGGTCAATGAATTTGGAATAGAGTATGAAAGTTTGTGATTGAATGTTAAACTTAGTTGCATTTGACTTGAGAATTAATATTTAAATTTATAAATATAATCACTTCAATTCTTTTCATTCTTATAAGTTGAAAGCATTATTTCACTAGCTTACCCTTGCTTGTCTTATTGCGTTGTGAAGTGCAATGATTGTACTATGTACATGAGTGTTAGTTCTTTCAGCAAGTGTACTGAGTACTCAAGTAATATAGAAAATAAGTAGAGTATCGTATCCACATGAAACGAAATTTATAATTGAATATTGAATATGTATCAATGTATTATGAGCAAACACATGTAATAAGAATGATTTCATTTTCGATTGAGTATATGAACGTAAGAACGTAAAAACAAAACAAATAATGGTTGAATTTGCAAAAATAATATTAATGAAGGTCTTGGGATTGAATCGTAATACTCTCCTTTTCATACACTCTTGATCATAACATTAACATCATCTTTTTCAATTACCAATCTCTACAAATAAAATTCATTCAATCTGATTTCTGTAGATTTGAAATTCATAAATTAAAATACCTAGCTCTGTCCTCATTTACTAAAATAGATTAATCAACATTAAGCATAGTTGTTAGAAACAGTCATTACACTATAATTCATCCCTGAACTTATACATGCAATGCGTTAAATGTTTGGTTCCAAATTCAAAAAGTGTTTTCCAATCACAATAAGAATTCTAAAATAGATCCATATATGAATAAAACGTAAAACAAAGGTAATTTAATGACATCAAGTAAGAGTGCATTCAAAGTTGAAAAATTACATTCAATCCCAATAATAAGAGATTTAGTTACTCAAGATAGCCATGGAAATTATAAAAGAAAAGAAAAGTAGGTCTTGATCAAGGACAACCGTCAATAGTGAATGAGTCCCCCTTCATTTGACCTAGTTTTGGCTTTTTATAGCTTTCGTTCCTTCCATTAGGTCAAAGTGCAGCCGTCATCTCATAATTTATGCTATAGCAGCGTTGACGTCGTCAGATTAGAGCTTCATTATAATAGTCTTTAAGTGAGTTTTAGCTCAGGCTGTATCCATCTCTTAAGCAAAAAGTCACTTATGTCCCTTTTTCTGCTTCTTTCCTCTAATTCAGTGCCTCTAACTTCTCTCTCTTCAAATTTAACCAAACTTTCAACAAAATTGCTCTTTGCACAATAAAACTCATTAAATAACAAAATAAATCATAAAAGACAATAAAATTCAAATTCAAACCAAATTAGTAACAAAATTAACATAAAAATATATGAAATTAAACTAATAATTAAGGCTTATCAACAAGCAGATGCAGATGTAAGTTTTGAAGCACCTTAAATATGATATGGCCCTAAATTGATTTTCCTTTTGTCTTGTATATACTTGTATATATGTTTTGATGTAGTTAAAGATTTTATGACCTTGAAAGGGTCTTCCTTTTTATCATGTAGATAGTTGTTCATAAATTTGATGTATCTGAATACTTTATGTTGTAGTGCTTTAAACTTTAAATACATGTTAATACTTATAGCAGACAAAAGTTAGTTTAGTTGAGAAATAATTTTCTGATAGTTTCACTTAAGCGGGAGAATCTCGCTCAAACGAATTCTGCAGAAAAGTTCACTCTGCAAGTCTCGCCTGAGCTAACTCTTCATAAACAAAATAAGGTGTTTTTTGAAGTATTTTTGCCCAGACGAGAAAATTGTGGTAGACTTATGATTTAATTTCTCTTTTTCAAGAATAAAAAATATAAAATTGAATGATTATCATGAAAAAAGAATTATTTATGATTGAGAAGAACCAAACATAGTTAATTTTGAATAAAAAATGTGAAATATTAGTATGTTCTTTTGACTTCCAAAAAATAAGAGATATTAAAAATATATATGATTTCCTGAGGTAGATTTTTTGTCACAACATAACTCCTCTTTTATTTTGTTTATCTCCACTAGAATAACATGTTTGTTTAGTGTTTAGACTGTAATTTGTTTTATCAATTAAAATTAACAATTAACATGGATATAAAATTAACTTTAATATTAATTATTAATATTAAATTTAATAACTTAAATTTTAAATTTTTAATAGATTGAAAAAATTG
>Ga0123340_1004986_pt1 | contig 12606 bp, 4 predicted proteins | sample SirMexnodulemix_FD_89961 | JGI IMG/M metagenome (GOLD analysis project Ga0123340, IMG submission 89961) | Root nodule microbial communities of legume samples collected from Mexico - Siratro Mexico nodule mix | ecosystem: Host-associated > Plants > Roots > Nodule | place: Mexico: Nepantla... | reverse complement strand
TATATATATTAACTTTATTAACTTAGTGTGTGAAATTAATTTTGAGATACTTTTGTTACTAAAGTATTAAATAATTAACCTTTATATCAATTTGCAAACTCAGTCCATTCTATTATTTTAAGTGTGATTTACATTTCAAGATTTATGATTAATATGGCATATATTTAGAAAAACAAATGCCATAAATAAGTACTTTAGCGGGATAATGAATGAGTTAGTTTTTTGTTTAATTTATGTAGTATAATTAACTAATTAGCACAATAAATGTTTGAAAAATCCAATTCCGTTTTTAAACCTTCAACAAAACATTAATGACGTGTTTTAATTTTGTATTCAACTTCACACAAAAAAATAAATTCAGTGATGCATGTTCTTATAGTTTAAATATAATTTAAATACATTGACAAATTTATATTTTTTTACGAATTGCAAAGGAACTAAATATCACCCTAAATTGCAATTATTGTCTTGTTTTAAAATTAAATAAATTTACATTGCTACGGAAACAACGACAACATAATTAAATAATTTAATTTCACCAAACATTTATAAAATTTGCATTCAAACTTACTTTTATATTTACCTCATATAAATGCAAAGCAATAACAAATTCAATTATTATATTAGCATAATAAACAAATGCGTAAAATTTAAATAAATAATGGTACACAAACATGAAATTCAATAAATATATTATTAAACTACAATTAACTTACACAATAATATATTAATACAGTACGATAATAAAAATATTATTTTAAATAAAATTTAATATATTTAAAATATATAATCTATAATGGATATTACGATTACATTAGTTAAATATATAATCTATAATGACTATTAGGATTATATTAATTAAAGAATAAATATGTCAAGGTGGACCAATAACTTTGTAAAAAGTTATATTCATTTATATTTGTAATTATTTGTTTGAACTGAATCTAATTCTAAAAAAATCATTTAGAAAACATATAACATCATACAAAAGTATCTAATTATATAAATTATTTATAATAATTTAAATCTTATATCAAGTATAATAGGTTTAGGTTTTGTATTTTGAATTACGGAGTGTAAGATTATAAATTTTGATGTGTATCCAATAAGTTGTCACATCACAACTTCTCATTTGAAATGATTGAAGTTTTAGAAACAGTTATTTTTCTGTCACATGTGTTATTTAACTGAAGAATATATTAAAACTTGTTCCACAAACTACTTCTTTGTCAAATGTCATTCAAGTGAAGAGTTAAAAGTGGTTTATACATATAAAAATTTATTTAGAATCCTTTCTATATCAGTATATCTATAAACTCAATCTAAAACTTTTTACAAATTGATCTAATCTCTCACTCTCAGGCATTTCTAATTTCGCGGTGAATCCATTAAATTTCTATAAATTTCAAAAATATTTCTAACTCATTTATAAAAAAAATAACAAAGATAATAATTAGAAGAAGGATGTTTTTTTTATCATTTTCCATTTGTTATATCTAAATTGATTTTTTTATAGTATCTTTAATAATATTTTAAATTTATCATACAAAAGTTGTAATAAAAAAATTGACATAGAAAAATAAAAAATATAATAAAGAAAAAAAGTAAAAAATAAACTAACAGAATAGACTCCTAAATAAATTTAAAAAACTGCAACTATACATATTATGATTAAACTGTTTAAAATGTTTGATTTAGTATAATTCCGACATAATTTTAATACAGTAAATAATATATTTAATAACTTTATTTTTATATAATGAACCAATCATACAATATATATATATATTTATATTTATTTATTTATTTTATAAAAAAAATTATAACAGTATACATTTGATTATATAGAAATGGAAAAGAAGGAAAGTGTGTGTTAATAGTTGGTGAGATGGAAGGAGGAAAACTGGGGACGATTCTGATCACCAACGACGACGGTATCGATGCTCCTGGCTTACGAGCATTGGTTCAATCACTCGTCGCCGCCAATCTTTTCAACATTCAAGTCTGCGCTCCTGATAGGTAGCATTTCCACTCTTCTTCACCGCCTTTTCTAATCCGTAGCTTCACCATTTTTATTTCTTCGTTTTTGCAGCGAGAAATCAGCTGTTAGTCACAGCATCACTTGGCTCCGTCCAATAGCCGCTAAGCAAGTCAAAATCGACGGAACCACCGCATTTGCGGTTTCTGGTTCGTTTCTCAGTTCCCGTTCTTAATACAACTTCGTTATTACTTCACATTACAAATCGTTGCTTACATTATTCTCTTGACAGGGACGCCCGCTGATTGTGCTTCTCTAGGGATTTCCAAAGCTCTCTTTCCCACAGTACCTGATTTGGTACCTCTGTTATGCTATGCTTTGCTTCTTCAGTTTTAGTTCTGCACAATTTTTTCCTTCCTAATTATACGGCTACAGCTTGTAATATTTTCAAACAATTGAAGGCAGTAACTGTTGATTGATTGATCGCATTGCTTGACGTAGCTCAGTGACTAGTAATGAGTGAATAGGAACGATTATAGGTCACCAGATTTCCGGCTGTTTTGTTTTTTTTTTTCTTAACCTAATTCTGCTGTTGGTGCTATCGCGTTCTCTGCATGTAGGATCTATTTGACCAAGCTATGCCTAAATAGTTAAATAAAAAATGACAAGACACGTCCAGCCTGTTGCTGATGCGTGTTATATCCATTTTTTCAGGTAGTCAGTGGCATAAACAAGGGTAGCAACTGCGGTTATCACATGTATGCATCATCTTTTCCTTTCACATGATAACTTTTCTACTTGTAAATTTCAAATGAATCTCTATGAATTTAGAACGAAAGCATGTTTGTTGATAAACAATGAATGGGGAGGCAGATGCAAAGCCCTCTTCCTTGGGTGGGAGTAAGCAAATTAGTTATGTAAAAATTGGTGTTGTTCCTCTGACAACCATCTTCATTTATTATGACCTTTTTAGTTGAAATTTTTACATATGAGGGAGTGATCTATATCAATTTGATCTTAAAATCTATAGATTATGATCTAACCTTTTTTCCTGTTGGAAACAATCTAATTTCCCCAAACAAGTAATTTATAATTTTCTATGCTGCTCAAAATCTATCCCGAGTAAAAATCCTGAACCTGATTGTAACTGATGTAAAAAAAGGTCGTTTAATATAATAAGTTTATCCTTTGAAAAGTTTTCCATTAACTTCAAATTGCAATTTCCATTATCATTGTAAGCATTGAAATGAAAATGATGATTGCAGTTCCTTGAAATCTGAGATGTGCCCCAATTGTGATTTAAATAATATTTCTTTCCACTCTAGTTGCTTCAGTAGTTATTACTTCATGAATTGCCCATATCCTTATCGAATACGTCTCTTTGCAGAGTTTACTCGGGTACTGTAGCTGGAGCCCGAGAGGCCTTCTTCAATGATGTACCCTCTATCTCTCTTTCATATAACTGGTATGGCATATTTGCAATCTGCTTTTGGTGTGCTATATTTCTGGATTTATCTTGAATATTTATTGAAAAATTATTTTTGACAGCATTTTGTTAGCTTGTATAATTGTGAGTGTGACTGGTAATTGAATGAATGTCCCGAGTAATGTGGCTCTTCGGTGTTATTAACTATTTCAACATTCTTTCATTTATATCTTACCATGGCAACAGCTTTTCATTAACCTGTTTCACCATTTGGAGCTTACTCTATATTCAGGGTTAAAGGAAAGAGTAACCTAAATGACTTCGCACTTGCTGCACAAGTATGCCTACCTATCATAAGTGCTGTACTGGTTGAAGCAAAGAATCCAAGCTACCCTAGAAAATGTTTTTTGAATGTAGATGTGCCAACCGATGTTACTAACCATAAGGTATATTGCAATTATTTTTCCAATCTGTATGTTTTCCTTGTGATAAATGATCAATGGGATCTAGCCAGATAGGCTTTCTTTTTTTCATACTTGGTTTTAATTGTGCAGGAACCACTTTAAACTTTTTTTATTGTTATTAATTGTACGATAATAATTGTAGATTTCATCAATGAACATTGATTTCTTCTTAGCGTAGTTTTATTATGCCTGTTAAAGGGTCAGGCTTTGTTTAAAGTGAGAAACATTTTTAAAGGTTTTCCTTTGTTTAAAGCGGAAAACATATTTTTTCACATTAGTATATTTCCAACAAGAGATAGAGGTCAGTAGAATGTTTAGGACTTGATTTACGATAGATAAATATGATATTTTTTTTTTCAATCCTAGTATTTTCCTTGTTTTCAAGTTGCTGCAAAATTTGTGTATCTAAATCTCTTTTTGCTAAAATTATACCATTCCTCCCAAAAACTTGTCTTGGTTAAATCCTAAAAACTAGGCCTATGGGTAAAATCCTTTTAGTGCATTTTTGGTTTTGTATTGAATAAATTCAAACGCTAATCCATGATCCACATCCAAGTTGAAGTTACTTTAAATGACCTTTCATTGGAGGTTCAACGTCAAACTAAAGACGCACTTTTGGGGCCTATGGCCAGTTTGTATTGGGTCCGCCTCAGGCTGAGTCTATTTACTAAATAAGTGAGGCTATTTATCTACAAAGATCAGGCTTTCGGCCAACTGAAAAACATTTTAAGTCCATCAAGCTAATCTATTTAGGTAAATATAAATAATATACTATTATCATTACATTGAATTTTTTTATTTGAATGTCATTAAATTATATATTTTTGATCTATTTAAAGGTTTAGGTTCGTTGACTTACAGTCTTTCAAGTCTGTTATCCTATTTAGTGGTAGGCTGGTTAGCCAATTCAAAGGACTTGTTACGAAGTAGGCCATTAAATAGACTTTCAAGCAGGCTGATCAGAAAAATAGGCTAGACCTATGCAGGCTGATATTGTATCCCCACAAATGCATTCATATCAAAGACTTGGGGACGTTGTTTTAAATGTTTATCCTATTTATTTTTCTATCCTAATATTGAAGTTAGAAATTGTATAAAAGACTGTCATTTCATTGCTAACTTTGCTATGAAAATATAGTGCTTTGCTTTATCATGCAATCAATTATAACTATTTTTTGGCCTTTTTTTTGTGTGCCTCTACAAAGGGTTACATGCTAACCAAGCAGGGTAAAAGTATCATCAAGATGGGATGGAGGCTAGTCACCTCTGAGACAGAAGAACAAAAAATGTCGTCTGATATGACCAATACAGATACAGATATACCAAAGAATTTTGACCCATCATCTGTATCACCAGAACATCTTTTGTTCGCAAGAGAGGTGGGTCGATTTCCTTTTCCTTTCTTTTTATTTTCTTGAAATACCCATATTGTTGTAGCACCAAACAGGTCAGTCTTCTGCTTAAGTATGATGTGCTTGGACTGTCTCAAACCAGAGCACAGAATGCAAGCATTCAGTTTTGTCAACTTCTGAATTAGCAGTGATCACGTGAATCTATATGGAATCCCTAAATGATCTTACTTGGATGAACATTTCCTAGTCCTTCACAGAAGGAAAATGATGTGATCTTTAATCTTTTGTAGGTGAGAGGTTCCGTACTTGGTGACGATGATACAGACTACAGATGTTTGCAGGAAGGATATGTGAGTAATATAAATTTGAGAACAAAAAAGTTAATATGTACATACTAAGCATTTTCGTTTTTCCAGATCACTGTTACTCCTCTTGCTGCTCTCTCTCATGCCGAGGTAGATTGTCAGACCTACTTTAAGAATTGGCTACAAAGTGTCCCCGAAATCCCCTCTTTATCATCTTTATAATGCTGTAAGTCCTATCATGTATTTGTAGTTTATGTGTTGCTTTGATTGCAATATATTGCTTGCAGTAGCTGCTTTTGCTTTTACCTTTTTAGCATCCTTGTTAGAAGAATGATTATTCTTACTGAAGATGAATGGAAAATTTAATATAATGTGTATAAAAGACACCACTATAAATGACAATTGAAAACCGCTTGTACCTAATTCACATAAGGGTTATTGTTATAAACATATATGTACTTATTAGTACCCTGCATAGCTCATATTAGTTGCATTTTAGGATTCCCAGTTTAGCACAATTTGTCATGTGATCAATTATTACATTATAGCACCCCTTTTTCACTGGCCGTTATTTGTGAATGCTTTTCATTTGCTGATTACTCCGGTTCACTGGAAGTGTTCACCTCAATATGTTTCTAAATCAACTGTTTTCGTCCTCAGCAATTTGGTTGTTCGGTATTCTTGTCATTGCTCCATATTTGTCATTGGGCAATAACAAATATTCGTTTCTGTAATCTACTAAGTAATAACATGTCAGTCATTTTTAGACAAATATAATAGCAAGCATCCTTGTTCTGTCTTCATCCACATGAATTGCTCAAGTTATTGCTTGAATGAATAAGAAGATTACTATATCAACTTGAAAAAAGAATTACTATTTCTTTCTTACCCTACTGCTAGTTTGCGTTGATCTTGTCCCTTGTCTGTTTTTAAAGGAGTCCGATATTTCCAATATCTACTTCTATCATAATTTAATAGACACATTGCTGATAATAGATCACTTTTGTTAGTTGTCATAAAATTGGATGAAACGTACTGGCCAATTCTATTATGCAATTATATTTGTAGGTGATGGCCATTCTGGCTGAAGCTATTCATAGTTTTCGAATACCTGCGTGTTTGAATTCCATACAGGTTTGAATACATTGTTTATTCCCGAAGCGAAGTTATGCCGTTTATGGTGCCAATATTATTTTGGGAACTAAATTTGCAATCCTGTGACAGTTGTGAGAATCTGAAAATAAATTATACTTTACCTAAAGATTGCATCTTGTTGACCTCTCTTTATTCACAGACTTCTGCCAATATAGTTTTCCATCTTTCATCCTTAATATAAAAGTTAAGGTACTTTCTTTCATTTTAGAGAAATTATTCCAGAATGTAAAAATTACAACTCTAAGAAGATATTTTGAAATTTAATTTTTTTATTTTATGAAATTTAAAAATTACATAAATTCATTTTGAAAGAAGGCAAGTCTTGATTAGTAGAGGGTGAGAAAGTTTTTCCCTAAAACGTATTTTTGCGTAGAGAATGTTAAACTACACTCAGCCTCAGGTTGTCCAGATTTATCAGTCTTCCTAGTAGGTTTATTGAAACAAAGTTCAAAAGTAAAATTTGGTCGCATTACGAATTAAATTGACTGCTGCTTTTGGTCACGCATAGTCTACTAGGAGTAGTTCGGCCACATCATTCTAGCCCCACTATGTTTTCGAGCAGTGATGATAAGGTATTTTGATTTCTCTAGTACAGGAAATCAGTTTTCATCAGAAAACAAATCAATAAATCTACAATTTAGGCTTCCAATGATTAGGATATCGTTACATTATTCCTCCAAATATTTTTATCGTTAGATGAGTATTTCAAAAAGCAAAATATCATGATATTATTCTTCATAGATATTTTTTACCAAATGAATCTTGAGAAATATAAAAGGATTACCATATAGAAGATTCAGATAATGGGACAAAATGGACAAAGTTAGAGATAGTTTGTTGTTAGCATAAAAAGCTTAAATATTAATATAGTGACTAAAAGTGCTAATATATTTTTAGTTACTTTTAGAGTAAATTAACATGATATTAAAAATTTAAATTTAAATTTTAAAAAGTATTCTAACAAATTTAAATTATAACATGTTAAGTTCTAAAAAATAAGGGAGATTATAACAAATTCGAGTTTGTGTATCAGGCACTCCTAAACTCCTGACGAGTTTGTGCAAATTAACATTTAGTATACATGTTTGATTGTAGGTTGGCTATCCATTCCAGATAGCTTTCATGCATCAACATCAACCAGGAAAATAAGGGAACAAGCTACCATTTTAACAACTGCTTAAAATAGACAGCTTACCAATAAAAACCCTTATTGAGGACTTTAGTTTGTTTTTCAAAGCTAAATTTTTCTTACTGTGTCACTCTCCTCCGTCCTACAGGTTTTGGAAGCATTTAAGCAGAAAAAAAGATGGATGTTTAAGTAAGCTCTTCATGGATGCTTCATAAGAAAAAAAAAAAAAAAATCAAAGGAAGAGTATCATTCTATGTGTGGATGCTACAAAAGTTTAAAAAAAGTAAAAGAAAAACACTCTGTATGGACATCATAAATAGTTTATGTATGTACATTACGAACTTCGCATCGATTCTGTTTTGTGCATAGCCCTCATTTTTTTAATGGCAAAGAAGCGTGAGATTCCACTAGTATTGACCAGAGGACGTGGACGTCTTCATAGGGGCAAGATTTGACATCTTCATATAGAATGTATATGCCTCTTCCTGAAATGTTTAGGCAAAATTGTGAAAATTTGTGACTGAGAAGAAAGAATTAAATAAATGATGCCTGCGCCTAGCTAATAGGACAAAGGGCGAGGGAGAAGTTGGGTGTGGGAAGAAAAACGCTTGAAAGAATTCAAGTGATTAGGCATTGCAAACTTGCACTTAATTTCTATAAAATCTCATCGAAAGGCAGGTGAAGGAGGGAAGTGCGTTGCATGTAGTGAACTAGTGTTTCAAGAATAGAAGGAGAAGCATTGTGCTAAATGCAATGCGAAGAAGAGATGACAAAAGCATTTCTGAGAAAACTAGCATGAGTAAGAGAATAATGCAGGTATGGAATGTGTGATGGAATGGAACGTACTCTTCTTTTGAGTTGAATGCATCCGGAACCAAAGCTTCTTGAGTGGAGAGATGAGGGATTGCAGCCACCCCATTTGGTGAAGTGGGTGTGGCTCATGCAGGTGTAACAAACATGAGGGACATAATAAGAAGAGGGTGAGAGAGATAAAGAGGAGACCTCTACACCCTTTGCTTAAACAAGGGTGAACATTTTGCAAGGTCGCTTTTCATGTTTTGAGACATTTTTACATTCCCTTGCAGGCCAATCATGAAATTCACATTTGTTGCTGGTACATTGTCCCTTTCGAACCTCTTATCCCTTATAGAAGAAAAAGAAAACACTCCACCAATCAGCTTTGCATCTCACACTTTCATGACCATAAAAAAAGAAAAGAAGTCTCTCTTGGTATCCATTTTTTCCCTTTCCCTAAAGAGTAGTGGTGGCGTATGCCTCAAGATAAACTTCCCCTTTTTTTCACCATCATTTGGCATCTCTATTAGAGGTAAAAGGCACACATGGGGAAGGTTTCCATATTTGACACATAGGCCCTCCTCTTGCATTTTAAGCAAGTACAATCTCACTTTCATAGAGTCTCCTACAAGGCACACCCAGCTCTGTTTCCTGTTAGTCCACCTGTACCTCTAGGGTGTCTTACAAGAGTGAAGACAATTCTCACTCAGGAATGTCTTGCTGACTCAGCTTCAACACGTCACTTCCATGGATATGATTTGACTTATGTATGCATCACACTCCTAATGGTAGTAGGTACGTACCTAGCTATCAATAATTTTAGTATGAAGAAGGCTCTAAATTTTGGGAGAAAATATTTATGGGCCTACCATCTTAAACTCAAACTTCTTGCTTAACCCACCAATAAGTAGAAAAATAAAGCAGGGCAGGCACTACATATAGGGTTTATCTAAAAAATAGTTTTCTCACTATCAACTTATTTAACTCGGTTTCTTAACAGGATCCCATTCAGTGAGTTCAGCATGCAACCAAACAGTGCAAACTGATTAGCTTAATCCCGTTTTTAAAATGATGTTGTGAAATTGAGGATCGTGCTACTTTTTCTATTCTTTTTTACCAATTTCTTCACAACAGTTGTTAGTGCCCTATCTTTTTTTTTCCTCATTAAATATTTGGCATTTGAATAAAGAAAGAGGAATACAACTTTATGCATAGATTAGTGCTGCTTAAGGTACAAAGAACTGGACTAGCTTTGTTGAAGCTCTATTCAATTGGTTAAATACTAAATTGAAAAAATATACATGGTTCAACGGAAATTATGGTAGAATGCTGGCCCACAGTTTTCTATATTTTCATTTAACACTTACAAAAAGAACATCAGTTCATAAGATTTAGCAATTTTCTTATAAAATTCAAATACTCTTTTCCCAAAGTATGAGTTATTATGCAATTTCCTAGATGAGAATTATCTACCTTTTTCATTTAAATACCGTTGTCTTTCTTTTTGAGCCCTAAATTCCCCTTCTGTAGGTTAAATTTAATAAAATGCTAAATGTATTAAAATAATTAAATCATTTACAGAAAAAAAAAACCCGAAAAAGTTAACCTACTATATTGTTGTAATGCGGTGTCTGTTATTTTTTATCAGAGCTGAGCCAGTTTTATTTAAGAATGCAATTATTGGATGAGAGGAAGTGTATATAAATGATTGTTTATGCACTAACTAATTAACTAAAACACTAACGAATTAACGTAGCTGAGAGATGTGAAAAGGGTTTCAAAACCAATTGATGCTTGCTAGAAATAACTAGACAATAAAATCCTAATAAAAAACAATTTGATTTATAATTATGTGTTACGTTCGGAGCTTTTGGTCGTAACAACGATTTTATGGGAAATTTACTCAAGATATTTTGGATACATTATTTCATGCTATTCTTTAGAACATAAATTAAACATACGAAACAAACATTTCAGAAAAAAGGCAAGAAAATTTCTTGTGACTTAGCGAAAACAATAACTCTTAAATAAACAAGGCATCCCATTCTTAAATTTATTTATTTGTTACTTCCTTCACAAACGAGCAATTACAATTTTTATTTCATTTTATCTTTTCTTTCTTTTTCTCTTTATATATATATATATTCTATTTTCCTTCCTTACAACATAATTTACTGTAAGACAATAATTTGAACATATCGCCTTGTTATAATAACCCTTTATCATAGGATAAACACTTGCAACATAGATTGTAGGGTTATTCTAAACAAGATTTGTAGTTATCCCAACTATAGCAAAACCATTTTAGGAGTGGAATAGTGAAATCAAGTTAGAGTATGTTTGGACAATATTTTGCCAAGATTTAAAAGAGAAAAAAAAAACTAGTTAAACTCATTTATTCGTTTATTCTAGACAAACTTTTTTCAGAAAGACCCTTCTTCCCTTAAACTGGTTAATTTGGTTATGAAAGTGAATCCATTTGCTTAGTTTAAGTATAATGCAGGGTTTATTTAGAGTGATTTGAATCTAATGAGTGAAATTTATAATTGTGCATTTGAGGGTTTTGAAAGGTAAGAGAGGTACATAGAGAGAATGGGTTAAAGCCCATAAATGAGTGGACCAAAGTTTCAGCAAAAAGGTGGGCCTAATAATGGAGGCTCAGAGTTTGCAGATTTTGAAGGATAGTGGCCTCACATTTCACTCAGACTGTCACGGGCTATTCTCTCACTGCAACGTGACTGACTGTAAGTATTAGCGTCCTTATTCTTTTGTACGCTTCGGTTTAAGTTCACATGATAACATTTGCTACATTCCATCACATTTGTTAATGAAATGTGAAAAATAATTATTTGAAACAAAATGAAACTAAAATTTGAAAACAAAATACTTTTTATTTTAATTTACAACAATTTAATAACTTCTTTTTTCTTAATATGATGATAAAAAATATAAACCTTTTTCATATAATAAATATATTTATTATATAATAATAAATGTAAATAAACATAATTTTTTTACCGTTATTATATTGAAAAAATGGATTATTAAGGATTGTATTTTGAAAAAAATATTAAAATGTAGTTTTTTCATAAATAAAATATTTTGTATACATTGGCGGAGATGGTAGAGAGGAATGATGTAATCACAGTTTTTATAATAACAGTACGAAATTCTTAATTTGAGACCTTTATATACAAACTGTAGAAACTTCTAGATATAAAGACAATGGATGATATAAAAATAAAATAATAAATAAAAGAGTTGAAAACGTTTAAAAATGTAAAAGTAAATCGATGAGGAGGAAATCAAATAACATCAATTTGTTAGGAGACTTTGGTCGTTAGAATTTTTTTGTTACATGCAAAAGAGAGGAACAGAAAGAACAAAAATAAAAACCTCCCACTCCTTAAGATTGTTTATTACAATTAATAAAGACATTTTTTTCATTTTTGTATGTATTATTATTTTTCTCAAAATCTTATCTTAAGATATATGTTACATTTGTTCTTTTTATATTAAGACTTTACTACTTATAAGATTATCTTCAATTAAATTATATTTGATAATTTTCAACTATCTATATGTCATAGTCAAACTTTTATTTGAAAATAAAAATTTAGTATTTCAATTGCAATCCACAAATAAATTACTCTCATGTATGTATATTTATTTATTTTAACTATATCCACAAACAAATAACTCATATATGCATTTCATAACATAAAATTAATATCAACATCAATTTTTTTTAATAAAATGAGACAAGCGATAGGAATGAAGTGTGACATATAATTAAGTGCAACAAAACTCTTGTGTTTCTGTAATATTTTATAATATAGTGTAAGCAAATAGATACATTTGTTATAACATGATTTATTTAATTAATTGCATACTATATAAAAGATCTCTTAGACTATAATAGTGCAAATGATACCAATATTTAAAAAAAAAACTTTAAACTTTTCATAATTATCTCAACTGTATAAATTGATTATATATATA
>Ga0123340_1004982_pt1 | contig 12613 bp, 15 predicted proteins | sample SirMexnodulemix_FD_89961 | JGI IMG/M metagenome (GOLD analysis project Ga0123340, IMG submission 89961) | Root nodule microbial communities of legume samples collected from Mexico - Siratro Mexico nodule mix | ecosystem: Host-associated > Plants > Roots > Nodule | place: Mexico: Nepantla... | reverse complement strand
TCTACGGTATCCAAATTTGAAGTTTACTCTAAAAAAATATTCAAAATAAAAAATATATATAATTTTCAAAATTAAAAAATATCAAACATTCTAACAAACAAGTATTTTCAAAGAACTACGTAATCATGATTCTTCATCCTTGATGGAGATACGTAGGAGCAAGGTCAAACCTTGTCGGGCTCCCTAAAATAAAAAAAATATTTTGTTTGTTTTAGCTTAATCTCTTTCTTGGAAAAATAAATATTTTAAAAAAATCACACTCAGGTTACTTATTTAATTAAAGGTACCGTCTTAGGACGGGCATTGTGGGGTGCTAACACCTTCCCCACACGTAACCGACTCCCGGACTCTAAATCCAGTTTTGTGAACTTGCCTTATCCTGTTTTTGGTTTTCCATAGTTTTTCGTTAATAAATTATGGTGGCGACTCCTCTGTTTTGAAAATTAAATTAAATGGTTTTGTTCGCCATCCCCGTCGTGACCTCGGTTGCGACAAGCTTCATTGATTTGATTTATGAAATACATCACTAGCAATAAATCCAAGAGATTTGGTGACAAAAGACATTTTTATCCCAAAAAGCTAAAGGAGAAATTTGGAAATGACATCTAAAATTGAAAGTAAACCTAGGAGAAAGGTTCAGAAAAAAAAATCCTCTAGACATAGTGGTTCTAGTAAGAAAAAGAAAACTAAGGAAAACCATGAAAGTAAACCTACGAGAAAGGTTCCTAGAAAAAACAATTCTCCAAAGATAGCGAGTGTACAAAGCCAACAAGGTTTTGAAAAATTCTCTAGATACCATGTTAAACTCTAGGGAAGATAGAATATTGGAATGGAACCATGTGTTTCTAAGACAACATGAGTGCTTTATTTATATTGAAAAAATGAAATCAATACAATAAATAGAAGAGATTTGATATCCTTTAATAAGAAAGATATGATATAGAAATAAATAAAAAAGTTCGTAATAATACATACATAATCTAAATATTCTTGATTTATAGGATCAACTCTTTATTTTAACATTTTCCTAATTATATAGGATCAGCTCCTTATTTCTATAATTATAACACAAAACAAAGGTTAAATAGAAGAAAAGTATAAAACTATTTTAGAATAATTTAGAACAAAAAAGTAAGAAATACACTTAGACACAAGGCCAAATGAACATCATTTATTGTACATAAATTGAATAATCAAGCACATTAACAACATTCTAAGACATTACAAAGAATTGAAAACAAACTCAAGCATACTTTATTAACGAAAGCTTTTCCATGAATTTTAAGGCACTTTTGTTGAATGTTTTACAAAAGTTTCTCATTTGGATATTTTTACATAATTTACATAAGATCTTGAAAAGTGTACTATAGACTCGAGAAGAATCTGTCTACTAGAAGTCAGTCTGGTGTAGTTACTGGTAAGTCAGAGGTGAACCAACGAAGTTCATCATCTCACTCATGGAAGAAACCCAATAAACCTGCTTGTCGATATTAAGTACAAATCTATGTTGTTAATAAGTCTTATTATCATGGGCCTGATGAACAATGAATATGTCCAATACCAGTCCCATAAATAGAAGGACACCTCGACATGTATTACTATTGTTCCCATTACTCCTTATCTATACTCAAAATTAACTTAATCGATGGAGTGCCTTTGTAGATACCCTCCCCCACAACCGAGTAGAAGAAGATGCTTAACTTAAAGATTTCACCAAACCTCTGAAGATAGATCGAGTACTGTTAGTCGGTTCCACAACTTATCACTCTTAATTCAGCAACCTCCTCACTCTACTCAGAACATTTTAGTGCCCACTATGGGGTCGGCTATCTCAAAGCAAAATGGCAACTCCATGCAAAACAACCAGCAATGAACACCCTTCACGTACCATGCCAGAATACCACGTTGATACCACAAGTTGGTCTTTTCACCCTGGATAACACTATTTTATACCGAGTGTTCCCCACATCCCTAAAAGGCCTTACACTGAGTTGGTTTACTTAGCTACTTCTCTTCCCAGTTGTCAGCTTTTAAACTCTCATCTCCATGTTTGGAGTGTAATTTGCTACCAGCCGACCTCATCAGTTTACATCTCTTAGCCTGGTCAATGTTCGATAAGAGAAAGGAGAATCAGTTCACACTGTCATGGAAAGATTTGGGAAGACGACTTGGAAAAAAAAAATTGAGCCCATAAGTCGCTCTGTGCCACTTAATAACAACCTTGAAACCTGTCCCATTTTCAAATAGTTTATGTAAAAAGTCTGCTACCAATCTAAATGAGTTGAGGAGGAGAGCTGGCAAGTTCATGGAGTTGGAGGAGTTGATAAAATTCAGAAAACAACTATGAGAAAAAACTGCCCAAAAGAAAACCAATAAAGATAATCAAAATGATAGTAGTCGGTTCCAACGCCCAAATACCAAACCCAAAGACTTGATACGAAAACCTAGATTTGATCATTATATCCCCTCAATGTTAATCGTTCTTGCATACTCACAGAAGCTCTCAACACGAATCTTTTGGTACAACTGTGGAAAACTAGGAGTCCTCCTAATGTTGATCGAAATAAATATTATAAATATCACAATAGTTATGGGCATACAACTGAAGAATGTATAACTTTGAAAAACAAGATAGAAAAGTTTATTCAAGTTGGCCATTTTCATCAATATGTATATAGAATTCCACCCAAAAGGCGTGAGAACAGAGATCCTCCATATAGAAGAGATGAAGATGAAGATAGAGAGAAGAGAAGAGATGATAGAAGTTGTGGTCGAGATAAAAGAGATGATATAAACCGAGGTCAAGATCCCCCACTACGGAGTCACAAACACCATTGCTGGAGGATTCACCAATGTAGAAAAATCATCATCCTCAAGGATAAAACATCTAAGATCAGTGCAATTTGTAATTGCAGTGCTAAATAGAACTCGACGGAGCACACAAAATATCACTTTTCCATATGAAGATTTTCATCAAATTGACCCCAATCAAGATGATCCCATGGTAATCACCGTTGAGATATCTGATTTAGCAGTCATGAAGACTTTGGTTGACCAGGTAAGCTTAGTTGATATCCTCTATTGAAAGACGTTCCAGTCACACACCCTTAAACCATACCCTGATCAAATAGTAGGATTTTCTAGAACAAGTTGATGTGAAGAGATATGTTAAATTGATGACTAGATTTGTGGGAAGGCCAACAGTAAAGTTATTAAAGTTTGCTACTTAGTAGTTGATGTTAGTACCTCCTACAATGTCTTACCTGGGAGACCTTCACTGAATGTGCTTGGTGCCTTTGTGTTAGCCCCACAATTGGTAATGAAATTTCCCTCAAAAAATGGTGACATGATCACGATCTATGGAGACCAGAAGATAGTAAGAGGATGTTATATTGCTAGCCTAAAGGTACAACCTAAAAGAATATTCCCCAAGATCCATGATGAGAAGATGATGGCGACGACTGATTTGGATCCTTAAATTCATGATGGTGATCCCATAAAACCTAGAGAACCAACCAAGAGATGTCATATTGGTAGAGAAGAGCAAGTTGTGAAGATGGGAGAGCAGTTATCAGGACCTGATGAAGATAAGTTGAACGGAGTTTTAAAAGATAACATTGATGTGTTCATATGAACGACAACAAATATGCCTGGAGTGAACCCTCGTGTGGCTTTCCACAAACAGTCCATTTATAAAGATGCTCGTCCAGTCACCCAAAAGAAGAGAAAAATAGGAGAAGAGAGAATGATTGCTGCTGAGATAGAGGTGGAAAAATTGCTCAAATCTAACTTTATACGAAAAGTGCATTACACCACTTGGCTGACCAATGTTGTCTTAGTGAAGAAATCAAATAAGAAGTGAAAAATGTGTTTAGATTACACAGACTCAAACAAAGCTTGCCCAAAAGATGCCTATCCACTCCCAAGTATTGATCACCTAGTTGACAGAGCTTTTGGCCATCACATACTTAGTTTTTTAGATGCTTACTCGGGATATAACCAAATCCCAATGTACCATATAAATAGTGAGAAAATTGCTTTCATTACTAACTTTGTCAATAATTGCTATAATATCATGCCCTTTGGTCTCAAGAATGCTAGAACAACATGTCAGAGACTCATGAATAGAATTTTTTGAGATCAAATTGGTAGAAATGTTGAAGTATATGTTGATGATATGGTGGTTAAGTCTAATAATGTGGAGTAGAATCTATTTGATATGGCTAAGATCACTTGAACCAAAAAATTTGTGTTTTTGGTGTTGAGGGTGGAATGTTTCTAAGCTTTGTTCTGACAGCCGGAGGTATTGAAACCAATCCTGAGAAGTGCCAAACCATCATTGGCATGAGGAGTCTGACAACTATGCAAGAAGTTCAATGCTTAATGGGAAGATTGGCCTCTTTATCAAGGTTCCTTCCCAAATTAGCTGAAAAGGCAACACTTATCATGAAGCTTGTGAAAAAGTCCAAAAGTTTTGATTGGGATCATCGATGTAAGATGAAATGGTCTTCACTGACTTGAAAACATTTCTTGTGAGTCCCTACGTGCTAAAAATTCCTATAGCAAACAAGGAGTTGCTCTTGTACATTTCTATATCCGAGGATGTTGTGGGAAAAGCCTTGGTTCAAGAAGAAGAAGATGGCCAACAACTCATCTACTTTGTTAGTTGAACAATTCATGGAGCTGAGATCAGATACCGGATGGTTGAGAAGGTTGTGCTAGCCTTGAATCACACTGCGAGGCAATTGAGAGCATACTTCAAAGCCACCAATTAGTGGTGATAAATGATTGTCAGATAGCCAAAATACTAAGAAAGCATGAACTAGATAGGAGAATGATAACTTGGTCTATCAAGCTATTCGAATTTGGATTGCGATACAAAGCAGGAGGGCCAATTAAATCTCAATGCCTGGCAGATTTTGCAACCGAGTTACAATATTACCTCAATGTTGAAGGTGGATGGATACTTTATGTAGATGTCTCTTCAAGCAAAAGGGGGAGTGGTTCTAGAATAGTCCTAAAAGAACATGTAGATGTAAAGATTGAGCAATCTCTAGTGTTTAAGTTCAAGACATCTAATAATCAAGTGGAGTATCAAACTTTAATGGTTGGACTCACTTTAGCTGAGGATGTGGGTGTCAAGAAAGTCTCTTGCAAAGCATATTCTCAGCTCATGATCTTCCAGTTGAAAGGAGAATTCCAAGTTAAAAAACCCTCATACTCAAGTATTATAACATGGCTAAGAAGAAGATGAAGTGTTTTGATGAAATCAATTTTGAGCATGTTCCCCGAGAGAAAAATACTAGCATAGATACCCTGTCGCAACTGGCTAATGATAAGAAGCCTAACCATGAATTTGTCAAGTTTTATATCAACCTTGTGTTAATGAAGAAGCATGCATGGAAACCTCCACTGTGACAACTGACTTGATTCAACCGATTAAGGACTTCTTAACTGCTGAACCCATTGACCATATTCGATCTGATAAACGAATGCCTAAAAAAGCAGCTTGACTTGTTTTAATTGGCTCTGATATCTACAAAATGGGTTACTTATCTCCCTTGTTAAAATGCTTATCTAAAGAGCAAGCGAAATTTGTTATGAAGGAAATCCATCATGGTGTTTGCGCCCTACATTGAAGACATTGAACGATGGCTACCTAAATTCTCAAAGCAGGTTATTATTGGCCAACATTGAAGGTAGAATGTGATGACTTGGTGAGGTGATGTTTGAGTTGCCAAGAACATGGTCACCTAATTCATATCCTTGCAAACAAATTGAAGAACGTTATTTCACCTTGGCCATTTTCTTTATGGGGAATGAATGTCGTTGGCCCCTTCCCACCAACTTTTGGACAAAAAATATTTTTGGTTGTTGTAGTTGATTATTTCACCAAGTGGATAGAGGCAGAACCACTCACCTGGATCATATCCCAACAAATTAAAAGCTTTGCTTGGAAGTTCATATGCAGATTTAGGTTGCAATATGTAGTTTTAACTTATAATGGGAAGCAGTTCACTGACAAGTTTTTTAGGTAGTTTTACAACAATATAGGAATCAAACATCTCACTAGTTCTGTGAAGCACGCTCAAACAAATGGACAAGCTAAAACAACAAACAAAATAATTATAAGGAAGTTGAAGAAAAGGCTAAACAAGTAAAAAGGAAGATGGCTTGAAGAATTATTAGAGATATCATGGCCGAACAAGTGTACCCCTCATGGTACTGATGTCATGTTACCAGTGGAAGTTGGTGAACCTATAATTAGAAGATGATTTGAAGACCTCAACATCAATAACGCCAATCTTAGGGCCAATCTTGATCTTCTGGAAGAATTGCGAGATAAGTCCTATATTCGAGATAAAGCATGCAAGCTGAGAGCAACCAAAATATATAATGCTCGTTTGGCCAATGACGAGGGTAGCAAGGAAAATTCCTATTGAAGGCAAACTAACACTAAACTAGGAAGGCCCTTTCAGAGTGAAGGAAAATTTGGGTAATGAAGTATATAGGCTAGAGTTGATGGAAGAAGGCCTAAGTAAGACCCAATCACTAGAGCCATGGCCAAACACATTAAAGCTGAAGAGGTGACAGAGGCACCAGTGCACATCAAGATGATGACAACCTTGAGCCTTTTTTAACATTTGTAATTTGTAAAATAGTTTAGATAGAATTTTTATTTGTAAAATAAAAATGATAGGTGCATTATGGTTAGAAAGCACCTAGCGTTAGGGTTAACTTCTTTAGAATCGTTCACATCTAGGAGGCACTACATGTCATCACGATATTGGATGGAGAATAAGATGTTTAGGGTTAGGAGGCTTGCTCCACACGTTAGGGTTAGGGTTAGGTAGCGCATGAAACAAGCTAGGGTTATGTTAGGGTTGCTTACTTCATAAGCTAGTTGAGAAAGCTTCTAGCACAAGCTTCTCCTTCTCTTCTTTTTCTATAAATACATGTGTAGACTCCTTGTAGTTGAAGCTTGATTTGTATAATGAAATGCTGCACAATTTTCAGATCATTTACCAAGCCTCTCTTTGAGTTTTCTTCTCCAAGAAAGCCTTGAAGAACTGGTGGTGGTTGGCCCAACCTCTTACAAGAACACCTTCATCCACTAGCTCATCATTGCCTTGAAGCTTCCATTGTAAGCTTCTTCCATACTCAATAACCTCCACGATTTCTTTTGTTTTTTTTGCTTCCGCATTGAAGAGGAGCCTCTTCTCATCCATTAGTTCGGTGCAAAGCTTCATCCATGCTCTACATCATCACGTAGAGTTGCAAGAGGCAAAACATCAAGGAGCTCTCTTCTATCAAGAGGGGCTGACAAGAGAACTCATTCCCAGGACATGGAATTCTACACACTTGAAATTCTATTACAATTGATGGAGTTTTGTAACTTCTACCAATCCATGTATAGAAACTGTAAATAAATAGAATAAGCATATTCTCTCAAGTCTCAATGTGACACCAATATTTTTCTACCTTTTCCCTTATTTAAGTGTGAGTTCATTCTCATGAACCCTTACCGAGTACACGATCTCGTTCAAGGGTGAGTTCATTCTCATGAATCTCTACCAAGTACACAACCTCAGTTAAGGATGAGTTTATCTCCATGAACCCCCATTGAGTATCTACTGAGTATGACACCTCGATTTGAATATTAAATATACAAGATGTTAAATATCTTTAAGAATTTTACCTAATAACATATATCAACTCAAGAAGAACTTCTCCAAGTATCCACTATCTCAAAGTTCAAATCGATAACAGAACCCAACATTATCCAAGTTTATTTCTACACTTGAAATTTGGCCTAGTTATTTACACCAAAGGAGTATGGGTTAATTCAAAAATGCAACTAATGTGTAAATTTTTCAAGCCGAGTAACCTATTGGAACTTAAGAGGTTATTATCAACCAAATAACCCCCGAGTATGCCACTTAGACAAATTTTATAATTATAACCGTATTCGCCTTCCTGCACTCATAATCGAAAAACTTAGAAAAATTTATATCATGACAAAGCAAGCATCATACTTAAGTAAAAGTATAAAGTTGCCATTGAAACCTCATGTACAAAATATTCATTAAAAAAAGGCCAAAAAATACATTTAACCCAACTATGGCTATTTTACAACTTCAACATGCTCCTCAGGTTGAGAAGGACCAGCTGCATAATGGTCATCTTGAGGTCCAACAGTTGAGGGCTTTTCATCCGGGATGTCATAACCAACATGAGCTCGTTCTTATAAAAAGCTTTGTTAACATCAAATTTGCCCTCATAAGTGGGTATCTGAAAAAAAATAGGTTGTTTGGATGATTGCCTTTTCGAAGTCAAGTACATATTGGTCCAAGATATATCTCTTGAGATGCTTCAGCTCTTTCTTGGAGTCTTGCACCTCTTTCTTTAAGCTCTCAATTCACAATTGTTCAGCGTTATGATACTATCATGTCAGTGAGGTTTGACTTCAAAAGCTCGACCTTCTCCCTCAATGTTTTATTATCCATGGTGAGCTCATCAAGTTGATTTTGTCTTCGCTTCATCACTTCACACCGAGAATGAGCTTCTACGACAATCTTCAGTTTCCCAGACATGTCCTCATTGGCCTTCAAAGCAGTATCTAAACAACCCTTGTTCTCAACTAATTCTTCTTTAAGACCCCCAGGTTCCTTCTTGATCTTCTCGATCTCAATTGAAGAAGAGAATTTCGTGATCTCCTCCTTCAGCCAAGTAGCACTAAGAAGAATGTGCTCGCCAAATTCTGCAATCGCATTTACCAAATCATCTGCTAAGGACTTGCAGAACACAACCTTGTTGACTTTGTTGATGTGCAACATGATATTCTTAGACACTCTCATCTCAACCCCAAGAAGTTTGTCTCCTACAATGGCAAAAGGTTCACCCCCTTCTTAGTGACTTCTCTTGTGTGAATTGGATAGTGATTTGGAGTGCGAGTGCTTGCGAGAAGGGCAAACAATTGTTGGGGACTGCATCACTAAAGGCCTTGGTTGAGCAAAGCCAGCCACCACCATTGGTATATTGGGCCTCATAGGCCTCCGTGCTCCAACTTGGTTTTCTTCATTAGAATCTAAGTTACTCACCTCAATTATTTGAAAAAAATTATTTATTGTTGAGTGGAGGAAGCTATGATTTCTGCAATAGAAGAAAAAATTTAGAAAAGTTAAAAGTACTTATATCCGATCAAAGTGAAATTAAACCTTACGATCAAACTTGTTTGCAAGATGAGAAGATACATATACATCAAGGAGTTTTCGAATCGACAACTTCTTTGAGAAACTCTTCAAAATTGAGATGGTTTTTATTTTCTCGGCTAACATCATTGATTTTGGCCAAGAGTTTATTTTGGCAGGACTGTTGGTCCAATAAAAGGGAAACTTAGGATTTTTTCCATTGTAAAAATATTTCTTCTCATCCTTCTCAATTTCAACCTTGAAAAATGATTTTTTGAAATGCTTTTAAGGGGCCGTATAAGGAGTTAAAAAACACAACTTTGGCTGACCGACTAAAGATAGCCATGTCGCCTTATTCCCAGGCAGAGTACAATCGCAGTAAAGAAAATTTCGGTGACTGGCGATCAAGTTACACATTTTACAAAGTAATTGAAATGGTTACAATGCCATCCAACTATTAAGGTGAAGTTGGGTGTGCCCAACATTGAACACATGGAAAACCTACATGGTCATCTCGTCAAAGGGAAACTTAACATGTGAACCAATAAACAAATAGGTATAAAAATTGAAAATTCTTCGTCAGCACCTTCTCGGCCATGACATACATTTTCATTCATAACACAACAGTCAATATTTACAATATCATCATCAATGGAACTCTCCAACATGCTAGGGACATTGGCAAAATCAACCAAGTCCTCATGAAATAGAAAACTCTTCTCGCACCTTTTAATCAACCCACTCGTACCCCAACCTTAACAAGAGGGTTTTGTCTTCCTCTTGAATCCTTGGTCTATTACTCTCTCTCCCAACAATCTCAATAGTCGGAACATTGGAAGCTAGGGAAGTAACCTCAAAAGAACTCTCCTCTGAACTTAGTGAAATAGCCTCGACTATCTTCAGCCTTGACTTTCGTTGGACAACCCCGAAAACTTTGAACTAAAGCTACTTTACATGTTAACCGAGAATGAGAAGAAGAAAATACCTAGTTATTGTAGCAAGACGAGAACAACGAGAAGGTTTTCTCTGAGAAGAAACGACGAAATGTGGTGGCCATAATTGATTATGACCCTATTTATAGGTGTGGAAAGCGCGTGGACTGGGCGTTGAAACATCTTACAATCATATCCTAGATTTTACACCATCTAATGATCATGAATAAGTGATCCTCCATTTCAAGAGATTTGACCATTTTGACATAATAACCAAGACCTCCAACCCACCTTCAGAGAGACATTTTATCTTAAGACTCTTCACGATTTCCAACCATGAGTTGAATCACTCGAGCCTTAGAGGGCCTGTGTACTACTATAGACACCAGAAGAATTCATCCACTAGAAGTCGGTTTGATGACGTTCCTGGTAAGTCAGAGGTGAACCAATTGAGTTCATCATCCCACCCATGCAAGAAATCTAATAAAACTGCTTGTCAAGATTAAATACAAATCTTTGTTGCTAATAAGGCTACGAATAGGCCTGATGAACAATGAACCAACCCAATACATTCCTATTAATAAAGGGACATCCCTCAAAGGTATTACTACTTTTCCCACTACCCCTCATTTATACTTAAAACTAACTTGATCGTCAGAGTGTCTTTGTAGGTTCTTCCCCCTAGCCGAGTAAAATGAGAAGATTGACTTGAAGATTTCACCAAACCTCCGAAAACTGACCGAGTACTCTTAGTCAGTTCCACAACTTATCACTCTTAATTCGACAACCTGCTCACTCTACCCGAAACAGAAAAAGCTTTATCTTTATAGGTAAGGAACTTAACATTAGTTCTCCTATAAAAAATTGAAAAAACAGGAACACTAACAAAATTTTAAGACATTACAAAGAGTCAGAGATAGCTTAAGCATAGTGTATGAATGAAATTGAATTATAAATAAAATAAAATCCAAAACAAGTACACCAAAGAGAAAAATTAAAACATGATGCAAAAAGTATTGTGTGATGTGCGGGTAAGTTAAATTATGTGCAAAGAGAAAAAAAAATATATCGCATAATCAAAGTTTAAATCAAGTTAATAAGTATATTGAGTGCAAACAATATTCATAAAAAAATTTACCTAAAAATATGACTTTGATAGCGGTTAAATTTTCTAATAGGAAATAACAGGTAACTTTAAGAGAGTTGAATGAAGCTATAAAATTTTTTATTTGTATGTACTTGGAAGGTCTAATGAAAATAATATATGCCCTAAAGAACAAAATACATAACACATAAGGAAAGATCAAATATATGATGTAATAAGAAAAAATAATATATTTTATAGACATGTTCTTAATGAACAAATAGAAACACATACAAGAACATAGCAAAGTGATTATACAAATTATATGGGCAACACACACTCAAACAGGAAAGAACAAGTTACAAGGATTATCAATTAATATAAATTACACAATTATGTATCTATCTAACACTTAGCTATGATAAATAGGTCAAAGTATATATGGGCATACATACATAAAGTAGCTACAATTGTAATTAAATTACATAATAAAAAACACAAAGAACCTAAATAATTAAAAATAACAATCATCTAATAATATTTATAAGCAGATGATTTGAGCAAATATCATCCAATATTGATTATCAGCTGTTATAACCCTTAGATTCTACACCTATCAAATGATCAAAAGCTAAACAATGGCATTAGACCACTTCAACAAACAAATAAGAGACAGAAAAATAAGTTAAATTAGACAAACATTTTATACATTTAATTCTTTTAACAAAAACCATTTTCATAAAGCTGAGGTGTAAAGATTTATTAAGATAGACAATCTTCAAGTATAATACAACAGTAGAGAAAACTTGTTTTATATTGGTTCACCCGGGTTGTATCTAATTTTTCTAGAAGAAAATTTTAAAGGGTTCACTAAATCTAACTTGATTACATAAATGCATAATGTTACTTTTGAAAAACCTATTAGTTTCTCACTAAGATTAAGAGTACCTAGTATTCTTTAATATTAAGTTAGTTTGGACTTTCATAAATATTCTTTAATTGTCACTCTTAGTCATAAACAATGAACACATTACATGATCACTATCAAAGAGAGAACATAGAATGACTTACGTATGACAACAATTTCAATTTTAATAGAAAAATGATATAACTTTAGGAAGCCTCAAAAGATGTTCACATTATTTTTTAATAATTTTAAAAATGATCTTGTTATTTGTAAGAATTGTGTTGATATCCTTTGTTTTTATTTTTTTAAGTTTCAAAAATTATGTTGAAGAATTATTTCCTCTTATTATTTAAACATAAAAAGAAAATATAGATTAAACCAAAAGTATGTAAAAAAATAACATATAATATATTTGTGTTTTTATGTATGAAGTATTATTTTTGAAGTAGTAGTTGATGAATGATTCCATTTTAACCAAAATTAAGTAATAGTATTCAAC
>Ga0123340_1004981_pt1 | contig 12613 bp, 3 predicted proteins | sample SirMexnodulemix_FD_89961 | JGI IMG/M metagenome (GOLD analysis project Ga0123340, IMG submission 89961) | Root nodule microbial communities of legume samples collected from Mexico - Siratro Mexico nodule mix | ecosystem: Host-associated > Plants > Roots > Nodule | place: Mexico: Nepantla... | reverse complement strand
TTTTTTTGCATGCTATGCGTTTTATAGAAATAGTTGGCTGTGGAACTTAAGGGGCATTTTGTCTATCTGTATTGGCTGTCACTGCCTGTTGTTTTACTTGAATATGTTCCACTAGCTTTAATCACCATGTAACCGTGTCTGCTGCAACTTCTATCTACTAGGAAGCTATAACTCAAACCCATATTTAATTTTTTGAGTTATGTTCTTTGATTATCTGTTTCTCACGGGGAGGGTCAGAAACTGTGATATCCTTTTTTTAGAGGAAATGATTGCATAGTCACAGTAAGAGAAGATCCGACAAAGGGGAGGAGGCAATTGATGTAATTTGGTTTATCAATTTGGGTGGGATTTAAGAACACTGTATGTCCTTCCTCCATTTTTTTTTCTCCAGGTAAAGGTTTCTACATCAACTAAATGGTGTTTCCTGGTACAAAGTACAATGATTTAAGGATTTCCAAAATGGTTTATGGAGAGTGGGTAGCTCTGCTCCATTCATGTTTTCTACTTTCACCTTCCCCCTCCCCATTTTCTTTATTTGGAGAACCTCGTATAGTTAAATAAGAGTGCTAGAACTCACTCTTTTCAATACATACTCCCCATTGGTTGAAATTGATGTTGGTGCCTTTGGGTTGAGAATGGAACCCACCAACTGAGGGTTGTGGTCCACTTAATTAGTGTGATCCACATAAATTTCACACAATGAAAGAGAGTGTGCTACTAGCATTTCTCACCCTCAAACCAGGTTGCTATTTATTTGGTCTTTGCTTTGTACAGCATATGAAATTGTTCCGAGAAAACGTCTTGATTTCTGTGGCAGCCTTCGTTTGCTCTTCTCAAGATCCTATGGAGTATTTGGGCCCTCTATAAATTGTCATGCAACTCTCCCCTAAATTGGACCATTGATTGGTTATTGATTGATGTTTGAAAATCAGTACATATGCTTACTATCTATGACTGTTTTCTGGTTATGATAAGGTCATACTGTCAATTCTTGTATGATGATTTAACTGTCTTGTGCCTTTAAACAAACAGAATTTGTTTTTCTTTTAAGTTAAAATTCCTTGTCATGATCTATATTGCTTTTTGTTCCTAGAAAATGGATAATCACATAGGGAGGCAGTTAATGTGGTGAACTACTTGATCACTTTGACATGCCTTTCCTTTATAATTTTCAGTACCCTTGAAACCACTGAGCCGAAAGCTGTTTTCATCATGGATATAGATCTCCGGTTACCTTCCGGTGAACATGATAAGGAGGATGAAGAAACAACTACAATTGATAACATGTTGGACAGTGAAGAAAAACTGCATAATGGAGGTATAGATGGCAGAAATATAGTTGATGCTAGTATTGAGGTACATGCTCTAAATGGTGGAGATTTGAATTCACCCACAGTTGATATTGTAATGTTTAAGGAAGATACAAATCTTGAGCCGCTTTCTGGCATGGAATTTGAGTCTCATGGGGAAGCTTATTCTTTTTACCAAGAATATGCTCGGTCAATGGGATTCAACACTGCTATACAAAATAGTCGTCGTTCTAAAACATCAAGAGAATTTATAGATGCAAAATTTGCTTGCTCTAGATATGGAACAAAACGAGAGTATGATAAATCATTTAATCGACCACGTGCTCGACAGAACAAACAAGATTCTGAAAATTCAACTGGTCGAAGATCTTGCTCTAAGACTGATTGTAAAGCAAGCATGCATGTAAAAAGAAGGTCAGATGGAAAATGGGTTATACATAGCTTTGTGAAAGAGCATAATCATGAGCTTTTACCAGCCCAGGCAGTCAGTGAACAAACAAGAAGAATGTATGCGGCAATGGCTAGGCAGTTTGCTGAATACAAAACTGTGGTTGGTCTCAAGAATGAGAAGAATCCATTTGATAAAGGTCGGAATTTGGGCCTGGAATCTGGGGAGGCTAAACTCATGCTTGATTTTTTCATACAGATGCAAAATATGAATTCTAACTTCTTTTATGCAGTAGATCTTGGTGAAGATCAACGTCTGAGGAATCTTTTATGGATTGATGCTAAAAGTAGGCATGACTATATCAACTTTTGTGATGTAGTGTCATTTGATACCACGTATGTTAGAAACAAATATAAAATGCCTCTTGCACTTTTTGTTGGAGTGAACCAGCACTACCAATTTACGCTTCTTGGATGTGCCTTGATATCAGATGAAAGTGCTGCCACATTTTCTTGGCTATTTCGGACATGGCTGAAAGGAGTTGGTGGTCAAGTTCCAAAAGTGATCATCACTGACCATGACAAGACATTGAAGTCGGTTATTTCAGACATCTTTCCTAATTCTAGTCATTGTGTTTGCTTATGGCATGTATTAGGGAAGGTATCTGAAAATTTAGCTCCTGTAATTAAAAAGCATGAGAATTTTATGGCAAAATTTGAAAAATGCATTTATAGGTCCTTGACCAGTGATGATTTTGAGAAGAGATGGTGGAAAATTGTTGATAAGTGTGAACTTCGAGAGGATGAATGCATGCAGTCATTGTATGATGATAGAAAGTTATGGGCACCAACATTCATGAAAGATGTTTTCTTAGGTGGTATGTCTACTGTCCAGCGATCTGAGAGTGTAAATTCCTTCTTTGACAAATATGTGCATAAGAAGACCTCTGTCCAAGATTTTGTAAAACAGTATGAATCAATCTTGCAAGACAGGTATGAAGAGGAAGCAAAAGCAGATTCTGATACTTGGAATAAATTGGCAACCTTAAAAACTCCTTCACCTTTGGAGAAGAGTGTTGCAGGGATTTTCACGCATGCAGTATTCAAGAAAATTCAAGCTGAGGTTGTCGGTGCAGTTGCCTGTCATCCTAAAGCTGACAGGCAGGATGATACAACCACTGTTCACAGGGTTCATGACATGGAAACAAATAAAGACTTCTTTGTTGTGGTGAATCAAGTGAAGTTCGAGTTGTCTTGTATATGTAGGTTATTTGAATACAGAGGTTATCTATGTAGACATGCATTGATTGTTCTCCAGTATTCTGGACAGTCAGTGTTCCCATCTCAATATATTTTGAAGCGGTGGACAAAAGATGCAAAGCTTAGGAATATAATTGGCGAAGAATCTGAACACATGCTGAGTAGGGTGCAACGGTACAATGATTTGTGTCAGCGAGCACTAAAGCTTAGTGAAGAGGGATCATTGTCTCAAGAGAGTTATAGTATTGCATTCCATGCGCTACATGAAGCACACAAAAGTTGTGTGAGTGTTAACAATTCTAGTAAAAGTCCTACAGAAGCTGGTACATCAGGAGCTCATGGTCAGCTTTCCACTGAAGAAGATACACAAAGTAGAAATATGGGCAAGTCAAACAAAAAGAAGAATCCAACTAAAAAGAAAAAGGTTTGTTGTCTATAAGAACTTGACTTCTACACTTTCATGTTTTTGCTATCATGACCAACTATTTGACTTGCAGGTGAACTCTGAAGCGGAAGTGATGACAGTTGGGGGGGCACTAGACAACTTGCAACAAATGGTTTGTCCTCCTCCAATTAGTTAACCCTTAAAATTGTGTTTGACCTTATAGTCTTGGGGAGTAAGAACTTGTAGACGAAATTCAGGATTGATGTCAGGATATATTTATTTGTGAGCCTAGAGGGAAAAAGTTATGAAACATTACATGTGAATTTCAACTTATTTATACGAATACATGTGTCTGCTTGCTTGAATTACACTGCACTTCAGTTTAAAGGAACCTTCTTTTGTAGGAAAAATTCAGCACAAGAGCTGCAGTAACCCTTGAAGGTTATTATGGTACACAGCAGAGCGTGCAAGGAATGGTATGAATATGACTTACTGAAGTTCTAATATTTTACAATATATATTTACTGAGTAAACTATATACATTTTTTTATTTGATGATGGTGTAGTTGAACTTAATGGGACCAACCCGTGATGATTACTATGGGAATCAACAGACTCTTCAGGGGCTGGTGCGTAGAAGAAATTGTGATGATATTTTTGTTAAATATATTTTACTGTATAATAATATAGAAACTGTTTTTACGTGTGTAGGGACCAATAAGTTCGATACCAACCAGTCACGATGGTTATTATGGTGCTCATCAGGGTATTCCTGGTCTGGTATGGTTCACTAAAGCCAAGGATAATTTTCTTTCCTCATAATGTTTGATGAATTCTTATCCGTACTAAACGTGCAGGCACAACTAGATTTTTTGCGAACTGGTTTCACATATAGCATTCGGGTTAGTATGGTAATTCAAACCTTTTTTATTAGCATTTTCTTTCTGAAGGGCACTTCTATAAACTGCTTCATTGTGGCAGGATGATCCTAACGTGAGAGCAACACAGTTGCATGAGGATCCATCAAGACATGCATGATTATCATCTTCCTTTGGAACAAGGTAGTTTATATTTTGAGTCAACCCTTGTGATTAAATGAGCAATTTCATTGAAGACGAATGTTTGAAGTTGTGCTTCAAATTGTTCCTATTTATAGGCTGATGAAGCGAGAGCTACTAGATGATTTTCTGGCGTTGAGAATGGAATACCTCTTGGCCCCATTTGAGGTTATAGTGGAAAACCTCCAAATCCAGTATTTGTAATATAATACTGTTATATTAATTAATAATATAATATAGGATAACTGCAGTTAACGTCTATTATAAATATTAATAGATATTGTAAAGCTTTAGCGATCAACCTCATTTGGAGATTGTTGTATTATATACTTATTCTTTAGGCTACTTGAGAAATTGTAATTATGAAATATTTGTTAGGAATGAAGTATTTCGCATGCTTATTTCCTTTAGTGCAAATGCTACAATCTTACATTTATAATTTTATTTTCACCTTTTGTCCAGATCTTCTGTATGTATAAGTGTCAAATTACAACTTTTTCCCCATTGAAGCATCTTTGTGCACGAGTCCTGAATGCATGTTCATAGTCGCATGATAGATTGTAGTTAAAACACTTTATGTTTTCCTGCATCAACACGTGTTTTCGAACTATATAAATCAATTATGTCTCTGTTTATGTGACAGAAATTCGTAATACTTTAGTGAAAAGATGACGTAAAAAAAGTCATAGATAACAATTACTTCGAGTATTTTCAATAATACACAATACCAAGTTGATTTTTCTCACATATCTCTGCACTTTAGAGATGAAAACATTAAATTTGAAGGCTTCATTCTCATTTTTCACCAAATCACCTCAAATCTGAATCATTCCTTACTGTACAACAATACTTTATTGGAAGCAAATGAAATGTAAATATATATTGGAAAACATATAATAGACTTTCCTCATTCTAATGAATAAAAAGTGAAAATAACAATAATATTAACTTTTCATTGTACTTATAAATATGAATAGTCTGTAGCTAGTATCATTCCAAACAATATTCTTGTCATATTGCTAAATTTTCAAAGGAATTCATATAGATCAATATTTTAGATTTTAATTGTTTCACTTGGTGTTTTCTTTGGTTGACATATTCTTCATTCAGTGAGTGTTTTTATTGGCACCTCAATTAGTCGTCTCCACACATGACCAAGCTCTAATGGTCAAGATTCCACCATTATACTTAGGTTCGTTATATGGATCAAAATGTGCTTGCCTTAAGTTCACTCTTTCCTTTTCACATTTTTTAGAAAGCATGCAAAACATAAAATGGGAAAAATGTAAATGGGAAAGTGGAGTAGCAGACTTTACCAGAATATGACAAGAAAGAACAAAGAAGAAATATGAAAATGAATGGTTGGATGCACAGAAAATAAGGCCACAATGTGCATAAACTAAATCGTGCCTTAGATTTTGAGTTTCTTTTAGAAAATACTGTAATTTTTTGTGCTAATTGATAGATTTGGCTATGTTTCAGAAAAATATTATAGTTTTAGATATGTTGTTATTAAGGTAAACAACTTCATTATAAAAATAGTCATGAGAATTTTGTATTTTTTTGTTGAAATTGATAGTTTAAATAAGGATTTCAGCTTTTCTAAAGTATCAATTAAAGTAATCACTTTTTTTCGTTTTTACTTTTGTATTTTTTTAATTATTTATATATTTAGAAACTAAAATTATTGATGTAATTGATTCAAAATTTATGAAAATTTTTAATTATAATACTGTTATTTTATATTTTTTAAAATTCTATTTAGTTTTTTTTTTCTCAGGATATGGTTATTTTATGTTTAGATTATCAACTTTGATTTTTTTAAGTTAAGCTTGCTAAAAGGAGTTTTCTTTGTGTGATTCAAAAGATTAAATAAAAATTGAAATAAATTATGATAAATATTTAAAATTGTATATTTGTTTAAGTAACGTTAAAGCATAGATAGTAGTTCAAAACATTCATCAATTGAAAATGTTGTATAAATTAACTACTAATATGTAGATTATAATTATTTAACTCCTTAATTAAAATAATTGACATAAGATATAAAATTATTTGAATTATGTTTATTGTTATGTTATGGAAATTAAATGTGGATTTAACAATTGTCTATTAACCAGGACATTTAACAATTGTATATATCGTGAAATAATACTTAATGTTATGTCATTTTATGAACCAATAATCTTTCATATATAAATTTTGTTATATTAGTTAGTTATCGTTGTATATTTCTAGTGAACGTTCTAATCATTTTGTAGCGATATATAAAGGTATATCATACTTGTTGCATAAGTGTTAAAAACTTTGTATCTAGTACCATTTATTACAAAATACAAGAGACATTTTGCTTTTCAGAAGTACATATCATTTTTCCCTAAATGAAAAAAAGAGCTAAAAAGCTTCAAATATTTGTTTTAATAATGATTGATACTCTAATTTCTTAAAAGAAACCTTTCCAAAATTCAAGACACTATCAAGATTTCATAAAAACTCAACTACATTGGAATGACAAGACTATAATCTAGAAGTTTTTACCACAAATATTTAACTGAGGTATTATAATTAGAGAAGTCTAATAATAACAAGAACAATGGTTCCTTGTATGCAGATGTATCAAATAGCTAATATATTACTAAGCAACAATAACTAGAAGAAACATCCATTGATGCTCATATCTACAAATTTGTCCATTCAGCTACAAATGTCAAAATGAAGCTGATGTAGTTCGACGAATCTGGTATCTTGGTTTTTGAGCTGCCACACTTGATACTACCTTCTCTACCTCCTGAGAATCAAACACAAAAATTGTCCAAATTTATTTTGTAAATGTTCTACCTCAATAAAAATTAGATAATACCCTCAATAATTTTAAAGCATGAATCAAACCTTTTGTCTCCTCAACTTTTCATTTTCTTCTTCTAGAACCGATACTCTATGCTCCAATTCAATTGTGTAAGCCTGTTCATTATATATATTATCACTTAGGCTAAGAAAAAATTCACTAAAATACTATAACATAGCATCAAAAGAAAGAGAATAATACCCACTTGTTTCCTTGCCCTAGAACGTGCAGCAGATTCTCTATTCTTGATCATCCTTTTTTGTTTCCTTTCATAGCTCTTATCTACCATTTCTTCTGATGAACCCCTTTTTCGACCACGTCTAACGTATGAAGACAATGCCACGTCACCATCTGCATGTCCATTGCATGAAACACTACTTCGTGTGTGTAACGTTTGTGCCATGTTCTGACCAGTCATATAAATCCCCATCAAACCTTGTTGGTATTGTGTTTGTGGATACTGCATCCAAGGACCATGTTGAGGAAACTGTTGTGTCACTACTTTTGGATCAACAACAACTCTAGTAGTAGTAGTACTAGAACATGGTTCAAAAACAACCCCTGCTTTCACCAACAAATTCTCCAATGTCATCTCTCCCAATGTGGGTTCTCTCTCTTCTTCTTCACACTTCTTCTCCTTGTTGTTGTTGTCTTTGCTTCCTTGCAAGTCTCTCCAAACCTCATCAACAGTTTTCTTTCTGAGAGAAGTGGTTAAGGAGAAAGTAGGGTGAGTTGTATCCATAAGGGTGGATTGATTTGCTTCAGCAGTGTACACAAACTTTAGAAGCTCATCAAGGTTCATGCTCCTTAGTGGTTTTCCTGTGTCACCTAGTTGATTCTGAACTTCATTCAGTGTGAGACTGTACATGGACTTTTCTCTCACCAACGGGTGGTGTAGTGCATGTTTTTCATTATCATCACAACCATCACCACCTTGAGACCCCATGATTTGGATCCTGAAAACCAATTGTCAAAGTTGATAATTCCCTGCTTAGTTAACAACTTTTATCATTAAAACTTGAATAAATACAAATCTTCTATCATAATTATTATTCTGTCTTAAGTATCTAATCGTGAGTCTAAATTTCATATGGAGTAGAATTAAAAAAGTTGAATTAACATATAAAAAAACCTATAAACTCAATGTCTTAAGATTTTAAGTTAAAAATAGTGTCATTTTTCTATATAAGTTTTGATTCAGTTCTCATTCTTATTTATCTTTCTTACGTATTTTTCTCATATTTTTAAAGTAAGATAAATATATCGAAACGAAATTTCGAGTTCTAAAACAAATAATAACTCAAAAACAATGAAATCATTCAATAAAAATACTGTTATGGTTATTATTGTGACAATTTTAAGTTGGAAACAAAATATAAGCATGAAAAGATCAATAAGTAATGTTCTTTTATCCCATTAATTTTGAAATTGAAAGGATTCAAATCAATCCAAAAAGAATGAAACTCATAATTTAATAATATTTTCAACTATTTTATTTAAAAAATGAAAACAGTGATATGATATCAAAATGACAACTATTATATATAAAAGAATGTGATGGAATTGGGATCTAAGAACTCATTTTAAACCTTATTTCCTTAGTGTCATACTAGCATTTTAAATAAACACTTAGAAATTTGATCAAAATTTTCACATAAAAAAAACATCTTGTGTTTCTCTCCCTATAAGCATCAAAAGGTCCGTGAAGAACATTGATCCTTTACACCCAGACTCAAATACATATACTTCAAATAATTCCCATTGAAACCCTAAACCCCACATTCAAGATGATAAAGCTCCTCCGAAAATTCCACTCCAAAACCCTTAATTAAGAGTATATATACACTAATTTTATCTTGAAATAAAAAATGAAAAATAAATAGACAAGGAAAGATTAAATAAGAACCAAATGAACAGAGGACGAAAGGGTTAAAAACACAAAAACCAAAATATACAAGAATAATGGTTTGCATGCAAACCAATCCAGTGGCAAAAAATAAGATCAAACCCAACCCAATTTCGATTTTTTATCAGTGACAAGTTCCAATCTTAACATCATCACAAGAGAAAAGACATGAAAGGGTGTGTTAAAATGAAAAGTGTACCTTGTGTATAAGAAGAGCGATCTGAAAAATTGAGATTTGAGAGTGTCTCAGAAACACAAAGCTTAGGAATACAACGTGTGTTGTGAGTGCATGTTATGTTTATATATAACATTGTTGATGTTGTAATGTGGTCGGAAAAAGACAATGACAATAGCAGTTAGGGATGAGTGAAGAGAGAGAATCACAAAACCAAATCACAAATTTTCCTCTGTTCATACTTCACATAAAACAATGTTCGGTTTCATTATTACTTTTTGTCGGGCACAAAATTGCATGCATCAACATTCCTCGAATAAACCGTGAACTTTGATTATCTATCTTTAGAAAACCATGTTAATATATTTGTATTAATTATACGCGTATAAATCATTAGTGTATTATTAATGCTAATGAACGCGCATGTATTTTTAAATTAAGGAAACAAAACTCAGATTATTTAATAAAAATATTTATTATATTGAGACTCGTTTTTATATGTTACAAATTATTATATAGTTTTTACCTTATTGATATTAATATAAAGAAAAGGCAATAAATTTACTCTCTTAAATATAGTTTTTTCTATTGATTGAAATGAATTAAAATTACAAAATTGTGTTGGGTGAGAAATTTCATAATTTTTAATAAATTTGAAAATATTGAATTTGATTTAATCTCATTTTAAATTGTTTCATTTTTCAAATGTTTTATTTGAGTAACATAATTTAAATTTCTAAGACATTCAAATATATTTGATTTGATTTTATCTCTTTGTTGAATGGTTTCATTTTTCAAATGTTTTATAATTTATTGAATTTTATTTTTTTTTTGTTTGGCTAAAATATTTTAATTACAGGCTGTAAAAAATTATTTAAATATCAAATAATTGTTAATAATTTAAAAATACCAATATAGGTGATTTTTTAAGTCAATCCTGATTGATGTTATTTTTTTTTCAAGGTTCATCGAGATTTGTTTAATTGGCATTGACAATTTTTTTTCTTGATTAACATCGGTCGATATTATTTTCAGTTTATGTCAACTGTAAATTATTTAGGCTAACACGAGTGTGGTTATTCTAACACTAGCAAAAAATAATTCTAATTAATGCTAACCGAAAGTCTCCCCATCAACATTAGAAAAAAAATCCTAACAAATTATTGATAAAGAGCATTGTGTCCATGATAAAAAAAACCATGGTAAATATGGACAAAAAATAATTATGATTTATACAAAACTCTTAAGTTGGAGGTGCAACGGGGAAGCCAAAACATCTATGGTAATAAATGAAAGGTTTGAGTTGTAGGATTGTTCATTCAAGCTTTTAAGGAAGGGCTTTTGGTTGAATTCTTGGATGAATTTTTGATGAATTCTTAAATAATGTGATTTTAGGAAAATCTCAAAAATGAAAACTGTTAAAGAAAATACAAGAAACAAATATAATGATAGGAATTAGATGAACACCTTGCGCTACCTAAATCTATGAGATAAGCAAGACAGTGATTCGCAACTTGTGACATAGTCCACAAGATAATAATCAATGCTAGGAATTGGAAAGAATCTTGCGCCACTCAAATCTATGAGATAAGCAGGATGGTGGTGAATCGTCACTCGTGACTTAACTCACAAGATAAGCACCCCAAGAAATAAACTCTCTACTTCTCTTTTGATGAACTCCAATGCGCTACCAAGAGATAAGTTATAAAGTGTCACTCTAGGATAAGCAAAGGAGAAACACCACTTGAGATATTACACACTTAAGATTTTCAAAATTTCCTATTCATCATTCAAATCTACCAAAATGAGTAAAATAGATATCCTTATATAAAATTCATGGTGAAAGAGGAATAGACAAACTCATTTCTTCCCTTGTTTTATGTTCAAACTAAGCATAGAAAAATAAAAGAAAAATTACATTTATTTTTATTTTTTTTAAATCACATCATCTTTCCATTCTTCAAGAAGATTCGTCTCGAATTTTAGTTTAACTAATCTCCAAAAGTTCATACTGCCCTTCATGTGTTTGATAAAATGCTTGAACCGTCATACATAATATCCAAATTTTATGGGCCCAAAATGTGTTGGCCGCCCAATCAAATTAATTACATTACATTAATAAATTCAATTACATCAATAATTTCAATTAAAATAGTCCAATTCATATCTATCAAAAAAATTATATTTTTAGTATTGATCAAGAAAACCCTATCTAATATCAATTAAGAAATAACAATCTTTTAAGAAAACAAAACAATCATAATAATAATGTAAATCAAAAAGATAACTTTAATAAAAACCTAAGTCGACACCAATAAAACAATCATAATAATGTAAATCAAAAGATAACTCCTATTAACTTCAATAACAATAAAAACCTAAGTATGACATCAATCAAAAGTAGTCATCTCTAACATTTGTCAGAAAAATCCTAACCAATACTGATCAAGAAATAATTCCAACCTGCATTGTAAAAGAAAAAAAAAACTTTAATTCCTATTGATTAAAAAAACATGACTAACATCATCTAAAAATAACCTCAGTTGTATAAATTGAAAACATAAGTTGTTTGATATTAGCCAAAAACATCATTAATGATTACTAAAAATAACTTTAACTAACATTGATTGGAAAATAACTATGACTTAATATCACCAGTAAAATATCTTCCATGATGTTGAGTGAAAAATAAATACAATCAAATTTAGTAAGAAAGAAATATTCATCAATATTTATTAGAAAACAAAGTTGAGATGAAGACACTTAAATCTCGACCAAGCCAGCAATATTTGATTTTAATCAAGCTAATGACATATTAATCAAAATCGAGTTGATCAGAAGATAGAAAGAGAAAGTGAATTAAAAAGAAATCAAGTATGTTAATAGTTATATGTACTTGTAGGCTAAGAAAAAGGAAGGAAATGATTTAAGAATAATAATTTTCAATTCCAGATTTAATGAAGTAGAGATTTTAGACTAAGCATAATGAGAAGTTTAGAGAGAATAAATGAGGCACAATTTTGTTAAAACCATACACAGAGGGTTGAAGCAAAATTTTACTCTCCATTAGTATGTTTTTAAGATGATTATTATTGACTTTTTTTTTCTCTTTATTTATTGGTTAAAAAAAGTGTACTCTACTTTGTGTAAAATGGAATTTATGATTTAAGATTTTTTTATTGTTGATTAATGCAGGTTTTGAATGTTAAAGGCGTTAAAGGCATTGAATCTTCTGTGTTTAAGTTTTTAAATTTTAATTTATGGTTATATTATATACAATATTTGAT
>Ga0123340_1004980_pt1 | contig 12614 bp, 13 predicted proteins | sample SirMexnodulemix_FD_89961 | JGI IMG/M metagenome (GOLD analysis project Ga0123340, IMG submission 89961) | Root nodule microbial communities of legume samples collected from Mexico - Siratro Mexico nodule mix | ecosystem: Host-associated > Plants > Roots > Nodule | place: Mexico: Nepantla... | reverse complement strand
ATAAATTACATTTATTATATTATTCATATTTTATTTTTATTTTTCTCTAAGTCTTATATATTTATATTTTTAATGTAGTTAACACAACTTTTTTTTTATACATTTTTTTTTTCTGCAATCGAAATCTAATATAAGATTTCATTCTTCTATTTGGTTAAGTTTCAGGATGATTCATAATGAATGGAGTTGGATAAATAATACTGCTTCAACTTAGCCAATTATCTAAATGATGATGTCAGATGTGGCGATTTGGTCGTCGATGCTGAAGAATCATGATTACGTTCGTGCCTCAAATTCCAACTTGAACAATGACAGGTTCTACAAGTTTAATAATAATCTCAGTTGTTACATGGCTTCATATTATATACCACGTTGGTGTCTGATTAAAGAATACTAAGATGGACCCTAATTTCCAAAGTCCATTTTGTTATATATTTTATTTTTGTCTTTCCTTCCCTCCCAACTTTATAAAAATGAAAGTATGATAAGATTATAATAACAACACCCTTTCTCTTTTCTTTCTTTTTTATATATATCGATTAAGTTAATATAATATAGACAGACTGATAAAGTTAATATATGGCGAGAATAATAACTTTTATTTTTTATTTCAACCACAAATATTATTCTCTTAGAGATATAATTCTTGTTCGAGTCCTGAACTTAGATATATTATGATGAAACTAATATTTTTTTTACTGAACTTTTTTTCACTGTTATCAAAATATAACTCTTGATAAGGAAACATACATGTATCGATTAAACTTGCAATAATAATAAAAAGTAATTATATAAATAATTATATAGCTATACTAAACAACAGTAGAATAATATATATAGTTATAAAACTTATATTTCATTAAGTGGTAGAAATTAAGCGTTTACATAGACATCATAAGATTAAAGAAAAACATCTTATTAAGCACACTAGAAGGTGCTTATACCACCTAGAAAAGAAAATGATTAGAGATTCCACGTGCATATATATATACTCAATTAAACTCTTTTTAAGATTAATATATGGATTAAGCATCATCAAACAGTTGGATAAGAGGCACAGTTAGCAATTGCACATAAACCTTCCTTGGCATGTATATCTCGCTTCATCCTTATATACCCTTTCTCACCCCATTCAGTTCCCCATGAATTCTTCACTAGCCAATACTTAGTACCATCACCAGCTTTTCCATAACCAACCACTGTAACAGAATGATCAGTATCAGTTCCACACTTTCCTGTAAAAATCCCACTTGAGTAAAACTGGAAAGCATATCCTCCAGCTTCAACATAAGCTGACACTGGTTGATGTGCAACGGCTTTTAGAAGTGCCTTTTCACTATTAGCAGGAACTTTCTCGTACCCTTTGATCTCAGCCACACCATGACTTTCCTCCTTAACCTTACAAGTCTTGTTAACTCCTTTGTAGGGGTAGTATGTTTCACTTGCTATCCCTCCTTTCTTAGCAACAAATTCAAAGGCATCTTCAGCATAACCACCATTGCATCCATCGCTGTCACCTCTAACACAATCTACTAGTTCTTGTTCTGATAGGGACACCAGTTCACCTTTAGTTATATGATGGAGACCCTCAATTGTAGCCACAGTAGAAAATGCCCAACAACTTCCTGTTTGCACAAACAAAACCAAGTTGATATATATTACACATTTTTTTTTTAATGAAGCACCAATGGAATATATTGAACTGATGAATGTGGAAAACAGAATCTTACGACATGTGCCTTGGTCCTTGATTGGAGTAACAGCACCTCTTTTCCTCCAGTCCACGGTAGCAGGAATCTTGGTGACACTGTCATACCTAAACGATGTTTCTGTTGCTCTCCACACGCTTTGTTTTTCCTTCCTCTGACCATTTGTCAGTAAGGCCTTGAATTCTTCATTATGAAGGTCAGCAAATTTGTTAATGCTGAGGTTGAAGGGTTTGTCCCCAGCAGCATTGAAAGACTCAATGAACTGCACGTTGTTCTTGAATATTTGGAAACGTTTCTCCTTCTCAGCAGCATCCTTGTAGACCTTACCATGCTGTGCCATCCAATTCTCATGTCTGTCTGATGAGAAGGCCTCCGGCAACCTGCGACACACTACATGGCAAGTCCACAAAGTGAAAACAAGGAACAGAACTAAAACATATTTGTTTTGGCTAAATGAACTCATCAGGTTATCAGAACAGTAGGTTTGTTGAAGTGTTGTTTGTAACAGAGACAAGGAAAATTGGTTTAGTTTGGAGCAAAGGCAATGACAATTGCAGGTAATTTATAGTGGTGAGGAGCACCTCAACATTTGTTTCATAGTGCATCGAATAGTAGGCAGCACAATTTGAGCCACTTTCTACGTGGATTCTCGACCGCACTGAACCACGTGTGTCATGCGAATTTGTTGAGTCAATTGTTTGCTTTCGACCAAAGATCCTTTTCCAGTCCAATTGATGTAGAATTAGACGACCACACGTGCGAAGCCTCTCTTATCAGAACGTGTTGCAATTTAATCTCTTAACAAAAACAAAGCACACCATCATTCTTATGTTGAGAAAAGAGGGTGTATAAAAGTTTTTGCTTACGCCAGCCCTAAATGACGCCAGTTATGTGTGGAATGTGGGGACAGTAATCATGCATTATATATAGCTAAAAATAAATTTTCAGAATATATAACTAAACACGCCACAAGCTATAATTAATTATATGTGAATCATGTTTAATAATTATATGACCACTACGGCTAAACATTTACTTTTAATTGAGTCTTAAGAGTAACCTTAGACGTGTTTTAATTTTGTTCAATTTTTCTCTTCCAAATCATAAAAGTAACCCTCTCTCACACAAGTACATAAGATAGAGAGTTACCTCATAATTTTACAAATAATATGAAATTTCTTGCAATTCATCTCTTATTTTTATAAAAAAAAAAAAAAACAAATACATTAAAATAAAGACACTTTACGTGCTCCAACCCGGATATGTTATGTAGGTTATATAGAAGAAGGAAAGAAAAAGATAAAATGGTATTCTAAAATATCTCTAAAGTTGGACCAGTTGTATTTTCTCGTTAGTCACCCATTATAAAAGGTCTTCCTTCACAATAGCCACTGATACTACTATAACGCAAAAACTAACATGCAAAACTAATGTTCTAATTTATCCTATTCTAGCACATATCATATATCATAAGTTCATCCACAAGTTTAATATGGATCTCATGTCTTGAGTAGTTACAATTAATATAAAGAGATGATGACTACCTTTACATTTATGACTAAGATTTTGTCTGCAACTTGGTGTGGAACGTTGAAGTCCTTCTTTATAATAGTAGTTATGTAGAGGACTTCTTTAACATAGTAGTGTTCCAATTGTATATGGATATAGTTGCCTCCATCAATCTTTCTCATTGAGCTTATCTGCATCCCTTACGTCATTGAAAAACCCTTCATGTTGAAGGTTTCAATAGTCCCTTGTAATATAGATACAAATAGGAGAGGTTAATAGTAGTTACTTGTATACGGTTAGGATTCAGGAATGGTGAAATCCTCTATTCTTTTATTTTTCCACTCTCCTCAAAAACCCTCATTTCAACAATACAAGAAAACCCACCTAAGAGAGGAATAATACCTCTTTTGACATTCCCAAACTGAATACAATTCTCGATACCCTGAATAAATGACAAATCCCCTATTTATTCTTATTCCTCTATCCTAACAATCTATTCCTATTTATTTTCAAATCAATCAGACTTTTGAATATATGCTAACACTTATTCTTAATCACCCTTAAGAGACTCTAAATAAATGCTAAATTTTGCTAATTTCTTGCCTTCTAGAATAAACCTTTCCAAACTTGTCGGCCCTATCAACACTCCTCCCTGCACAGCCACCTTGCCCTCAAGGTGGAAAGTGGGAAATAATCGTTTTAGCATCGATGCAAGTACCCAACTATCATCACATGAAGGCATATTGGATCAATGAATGCGATATTCCGTGGAGTCGTCTGGAGTTACGCGAGAGCTCAAAACTTGACTAGGAACCGTCAATAATTCTCCTTCGATTAATGAAAGAGGAAGTGACTGCCCTTGCTGAGTTGGAGGGACTGTCTTCTTCAACCTGGTAATATGAAAAATCGGGTGTAAGCGACACCCTTGCGGAAGTGCTGATTTAAATGCCACAACACCAATCTTCTGAATCACTTCAAAAGGCCCGTAGAAACGAGGAGACAACTTTTTATTGGGTCGCTTAGCTAGAGACCGCATCCTATAGGGTTGCATTTTCAAATAAACCCAATCACCCACTGCCAAAAAGACTTCCTTTCGCTTCTTATCAGCAAAGCGCTTCATATCTTGTTGTGCTTGCAATAGATTGTCCCTTAATTCTGCCAAAATCACATCCCTTATCGCTGTGAGTGCTGCTACTTCTTCAACAAATGAAGGATACGTTTCCCCCTTGAACAACACCAGAGGATCCACATCATATAGTGCCTAGAAAGGAGTGGTGCGGGTGGATGCACTAAAAGATGTATTAAACTAGTATTCTACCCAAGATAACCAATCCAACCACCGCTTAGGACAACCCCCAACAAAACACCACAAATATGTCTCTAAGCACCTGTTAATGACTTCTGTTTGGCCATCCGTGTGTGGATGAAAAGTCGTACTATATTTCAATTTTGTCCCTGCAACAGCAAAAATTTCAGTCCAGAAACAACTCATACTTTATCCCTATTAGACACAATCGATTTGGGAAAGCCATGTAACGAACCACCTCTGTTATGAACAAATGAGCAACGTCTTTTACCAAATAGGGATGAGAAAGGGTTAGAAAATAAGAGTATTTAGACAACCTGTCTACCACCACCAAAATAGTATCCATCCCTCTGGATTTTGGAAGCCCACCAATAAAATCCATCGAAATGTGTTCCCATACCTTCTCTAGAATAGGTAAGGGTTGTAATAAACTTGCTGGTTTCAAGGCAGCATATTTGTTTGTGTTGCATAGCTAGCATTGAGCCACAAAATTCTTCACTTGGCATCACACTCCTTTCTAAAATATGACTGCGCTGAGGCGTTTATAGGTGTGAAAGAACCCCAAATGACCACCCATACTGGAATTATGAAATTCAGCCAACAATAGTGGAATTTGTGAAGAATTAGCAGGAATGACCACCCTGTCCTGATAAAATAAACGGCCTTTTGTTAAAGTAAATCCTGGATAATCCTTAGATCCTTGCATCAAAGCTTGAATAATTTTCTGCAACTCCATGGCACCTACTATGTCTTCTGCAATAGTATCCCAAAGGCTGGATTGAACCACCAAGAGCCCCTAAAACATTATTTGCCAAGAGAGTGCATCTGCTGCCGAATCGTCACATCCCGGTCGGTACTTAACTTCAAAATCAAGCCCCAATAGTTTTGAGGTCCATTTGAGTTGATCCTCCCCCAACATGCGCTGGTCTGTTAAGAACTGCAGGCTTCACTGATCTATCAGTATAATGAAGTGGCACCCAAGAGATAGTGATGCTATTTCTGGACAACAAACACCACTACCATTAATTCCCTTTCATTAGTCGATTTAGTTTGAGCTCTCTGCGACAATGTCTGGCTGAGAAAAGCAATTGGTCGCCTCTCTTGAGAAAATACAGCTCCTATTCACTGCCTGAGGTGTTCGTTTCCACGACAAACTCCTTAGAAAAATCAGGTACTGCTAAAATTGGAAGTTGCATCATAATAGATTTCAATTCATCAAAAGCTTTTTGAGCCTCTTTGGTCCACACAAAACCATTCTTCTTAGTTAAATCAAATAGAGGTCGAGCAATGCGCCCATAACCTTTGACAAACCGACGATAATATCCCGTGAGTCCGAAAAACCCCTTGGCATTTTCTGATCATGAGGCATTGGCCACTCCAGCATGGCCTTAGTCTTGTTGGGATCTGGTGCCACCCCTTTTGCCAAAATAATGTCCCAAATATTCTACTGAAGAAACTGCAAATGAGCATTTCTTTTCTTATTGATAATTAGCTGATATTCTAATATAACCTCAAAAACTTGATTGAGGAGGGTAGCATGGTTGGTAATGTCGCTGCTGTAAATGAGAATATCGTCAAAAAACATGAGGACAAACTTTCGCAAGAAGGGACGTAAGATGTCATTCATAAGAGCTTGAAATGAGCTTGGTGCGTTGGTGAGGCCAAATGACATAACTAAAAATTCGTAATGACCTTCATGCATGCGGAAAGTTGTCTTCACCACATCCTTTGTTTTCATTCGAATCTAGTGGTATCCTGCTTTCAAATCCAATTTTGAAAATACATTGGCCCCAGGTAATTCATCGAGGAGTTCATCTATCACAGGAATGGAAAACTTATTTGGTATGGTAACCTGATTCAAAGCTCTGTAATCTACACAGAAATGCCAAATGTTATCCTTCTTTCACACCAAAAGAATAGGACTCGCATAAGGACTTACATTGTTTTGAATGATCCCAACAGCTAACATCTCCTTTACCATATCTTCAATTACTATTTTTTGGTGATTAGGATACCGATAAGGCCTTAAGTTGGGAGGTACCGCACCATCCTTTAGTGGAATGGCATTGTCATAACGTCGATGAGGGGGCAGACCTGGTAACGACTCAAACACCTTTGCATGTTTTGTTATCACCTGTTGAATTTTCTCCGGAAGTTCCACCGTTATCTGTTGGACAGAAATGGGTCATAGTTACACCACAAAAGCATCACCTCCCTTTTGAATTGTTGCCATTGTTGCCTGTAAAGCCACCCCTCCATAACACAAGTCATGGTCTCCTTTTAAGGTAAACCAAGCATCCCCCGATAGAAACGTAGACTAGAGTCACGAAAATTAGCTCGCACCTCCCCAAGTTTATCTAACCAAGCGAGCCCCAACTCTAACTCAGCCTCATCAATGGGAAAAACAAAAGAAATCTTCCGTAACCTGCAATTTTGGAAACTGCAGTGTAACCCCTAAGCAGAACCCTTGGCCTTCAATTCGCTACCTCCCAACAACATTAACAAGAAATCGAGATGATTGATCGCAGGGAATGTGTAATTCATATACTACCTCCGATGCCACGAAGTTGTGAGAGGAGCCACAGTAAATCAACACCCTGACCTTTTTCCCTCTTACCATTGCTCACGCCTTGATATCCTTGTGCTAACCAAGAGAAGAAGTGTATTTGAGTTCCCATTGGTTCAAAAACACGCTGCTCTCTTGATATGTCTCCACGGACCCCTCTACGGTCTTTGTCACAATCTCTAGAATGTCTTCAACAATCATAAGCTCCAACTGTTTGCTTTGCAATTATGGTGTGGTCCATAGGGTTCCTCATAAAAGAAACATAACCTTTTTGCCCTTCGCTCCCTATACTCGTCATTAGAAAGATGTCGAGGTCCATGGTTTCGATTTGGCTCTTGAGGCCCATTGTCCCTGTTATTAGAGTGGGCTTGTTGAGTCCCCCCAGGCCCAATTCGGATTGGTCCTTTTGAAAACTGGGGAGTCTACCAAGGGCCATACCTATAACCACCCTGTTGTACCACCATATTTTTTGCTTCAATTCTTTCCGCAAGATCCATCAAATCCTCCAATGTATTGAATGGAAAAGGTTTTCACTTCCCGCTGATCTCAAGTTTGAGTCCCTTCAAAAATGTCCCTATTAAAACTTGACGATATGCGATCCTTAAAGGAGTGGCATAAAGTTCAAATTGATCCTGGAACTCCTTCACCGTGGCATTCTGACAGACCCCTAGCAGCATTTCATATGGGTTCTGTAAAAGTTTTGGCTCGAATCGCTTCAACATTGCATTTGTGAAACTGGCCCACTGTTGGACTTCTATCGTCTGTTCCCACCATCGAAACCATGTTAAAGCGCGTCCCTTCATAGCGAACGCCGTCACTAACAACCACCCATCCTTTGGAATCACCCGGAGCGTGAAGTATTGCTCCATGCGATCTAGCCAGTGAAATGCCTCTTCCCCGTGAAAGATCGGGACATCCAGCTTCCACCACTATTCCGACATCGTGCTCTTTCGCTGAAAGCCCTAAGGACCATCGATCCCACAGAAGTCGCGGCGCTCTCACCCATTATCGTCCTTCACCCAACGATCATCTCATTAATAGCAAGCATCATTGCCTCCACGTTTGTATAACGAGCTCAATCTTCCTCCATACGAGCTTCAATTTCATCTATTTTATTACTAAGCTTTACTAAAGCTGCTTCGATAGTCTCCATCTTTTGTGTCTGCAATTGCAACATCCACAGATTCCCCTAGTCCCCCCGACAAGCTGATACCAGTTGTTAGGATTCAGCAATGGTGGTATCCTCTATTCTTTTATTTATCCACTCTCCTCAAAACCCCTTACTTCAACAATACAAGAAAACCCATCCAAGAGAGGAATAATGTCTCTCCTGACACTCCCAAACTGGATACAATTCTCGATTCCCTGAATACATGACAAACTCCCTATTTATTCTTATCCCTTCATCCTAACAATCCGCCCCCATTTATTTTCAAATCAATCAGACTTCTAAATATATGTTAACACTTATTCTTAATTACCCCTAACAGACTCTAAATAAATGCTACTTTTTGCTAATTTCTTGCCTTCTAGAATAAACCTTCCCGAACTTGTCAGCCCTATCATATACCTATCACCATTAGATTAATAAGAAGTAAATGCAAATAATATCCTTCAGGGATTACGAAAAATGACCTATATTGATACAATATACAACCTTCAATACTTCCTAAGAAAGCATTGCTCTCCTTCTTTGTTTATTTGTGCTATATAGATTTTCCTTCAAGACCATCTGTCATGCATCGTATCTCCATATGCTTTATATGAATAAGCCACTTTAGTATTATGCTTAGAGACATGCACCAATCATAATATTGTATTTTGTTATTTTATTTTTGTTTTTAGTGCAAGCCCAAGACTTTAGTTGTGCAATCCCAAACAATTTGTCCCCATCAACTTTTACATTTCTAAAGATTACATTATTTCTACTTAAAAGCGTAGCAGTCCAAGTATTATGATTGAATAATTTGATCTACTTGGCATCCGCCATGGGACAATTGATGTCACCTGTCCAGTACAGTAATAATAAAGTTGTTATATAGTTCGATTATGATATACTATTCTTAACTACATCCATTTATTGCATAAGTACCAAGCAATATTTGATACTCTATATTCAGAGAATAAATGTTGGACTGATCCATGATGTTTTTTGTATAGCACACAATTTACAAGGAACTTGTACGCCTTTAGGAGCAAGGTTATCTTTGGTTAGCACACTTGTTAACCCACCCTCCATCCAAAATGTTTTATATTTGGGATTGCATTTATCTTCCAAATCAAATGAAAGAATTCACTATTTTCTCCATAGGTACTACTTTACAAAATTTGATATGTAGATTTAAGTGTATATTCCTATATCATCCGCCTTCCAAAGCCAAGAATCTTAGTCTATCTTTTTTTGGAGTTTTGTTTGACAGATATGTCATGAGTGTGAAATATGAGAAACTCCCACACAAATAATTTCCTCTTCCACCTCATATTCCATTCCTACATGCTATCATTCCATTTTCCATTTCTGATATTGTGGTTTGTTTAAATATGGAGTTATTATATAGTCTTGGAAAAATTTCAGCAAGTGGCTTATCTATGTTCCATATATCATCTCAAAATCTAATATTTGTTCCCCTGTCTAGGTTCCATGTGATGTTATTACCAAACCATACTTTCTAAGATTTTGACCCATTTAATTTCTTCATATCCTCATATTTAGATTCTAATATATCCACTTATAGTCCCTTCTCTTCAGTTGCATATCTTCCACTTTCATTTTGCTAGAAGTGTGTCACTAAGCCATCCTACATCGTTTATATCTAAGCCCCCCTAATTCCTGTGGTGTACATATGATTACCTATTTTACCCATGCTAATTTTTTCTCTTCTTATTTTATCCATCCCCGCAAGAACTATCTTTGTATTTTTTTTTCATTTTCTTTAATATTGTTTTTGGGCTTTAAAGAAATATAGAAAGAAAAGGGCAAGGACATTGATGATAAATTTGATTAAAGAGAGTTTATCCACAAAGGATAATTGTCTACTTCTCAAGTGTTATAGTCTCTTACTAATATTTTGTATGATGGTATATTTGTATGGTTTCCTTCTATCAAAATTCCCAAATATGTAAAAGGTATTGCCATTTTAGTATAATCCAAGATAGCAGTATGACAATCCAAATTATTATGATGAACACCCACACCCTCCTAATTTACTTGTATATAAGTTCACTTTGAGTCCATATACTAATTCAAAGTAACGTAAAATACATTTTAGAGGTAAAATATTTTGAATATTTTCCTCACATAAAAATAATATAATATGAAAATTACAACATATTTATTTCAATCTCTCTCCTCCCATTGACTCCTTAGTGCATTTATGCTTTTGGCTTGTGTTATTAAACCTACGAGGCCCTCTACCACTATGAGAAAGAGGAAAGGTGTAATGAGGTCACCTTGTATAATTCCTTTTAATGGTCTATATTCCTTTGTTCTGCCCACACTAACTAGGATGGATATTATGGTTGATTCTATGAAGACTCTAATTCAGATTAATTTGTTTCTCACAAAATCCTAACATTTGCATCATATAATGTATAAATTCCCACCTAGCTGATTCATAAGTCTTCTCATAGTCTACTTTCATGATTTGACATGTTTTCTTCTTAACTTAATCTCATCCGCAACTTCATTCGTGATTAAAATATTGTCAACTAAATTCTTACCTACTAGGAAGGTTGATTGTGTTTCATTTATTACCTTTGGGAGGGATTCTTCAATCTATTTGCTATCAATTTAGAAATGATTTTATAGAGGCCACCAACCAACAAAATTCAACAATATTCTTTCAAATTCTATTGGTTTTTAGTTTTTGAGATCAATGTAATGAAAGATGCATTACATCCTCTTGACCACCTATCTTTGATGTGAAATTCATTTACAACTCTCACTTTGTCTTCTTTAAAGTTACAACTCTCAAAATCCAAGACGTAGTGTGAGATTGTGAATGATGTAAAAGTTATCATTTAGAATCTAATGGTATAAGTCACTAAAACTTTGGTAACTAATGTTAGATACCAATTATTTTGACTTAATTGGTCACTAAATTCAATCATTATTTATATTTTGTAGTTATTTAGAAACTAAAATTTAATTTAGTGACTATTTTGGTCACAATTAGCAACCATTTCATTTGGTAGCTAAAAATTGGTCTCTAAATAGCTTTTTTCTTGTAATAAATGTTATGTTCCTAAGTTCAACTTGGGGACAAGGTAGGAAAATGTGAAATAGCATATTGAATGATTAATGTTGTTAATATTGTTCTAGTAATGACTCTAAATCATTTTCTTTAGGAAGTGATGTTCTTGCTCAAAATAATGGCTCTGATCAAGAAGATAACTTAAAAGGGATGTCAAGTCTTATTGATGATTCTTAGCAAGCTCTCTGGTTTATAATGTTGAGCAGATACAACATGTTTCTCCTAAGGTTGACTTGACTCACTCGTCTAGTTTAACTCTTTCAAATTTGTTTTTCTAAATTGTCTGTTCTAGATAAAAACTTGTCATAGGATAAGCATGAAATATGAATATTATAGATTCTAATACCCTCTTGATTGCTTTCGATCGTTCCAAGGACAACTAATAATAGTTATAAACCTATTGCTTCTGAAGAGAATTATGCAGAGTTTGGTTTCTAATAGGTGGGCAGATATTTTGGAGGAGGAAGCTTCTAACTCAAACTCTAGTGGTCATGATGATCTGGACCAATCATCCTGCAAGCCTGATAGATCACCTAAAAATGTTTTTGTAGTTGTTTGAAAAATCACTAAAATAGTTTATTATAGTTGTGTTGGGTTAAACTTGATGTCATGGTGGCTATTGGTCTAAAAGTCTAGAGGTTTCGTTTTAGCCCATCTAGTTTACACTTAACTACTACTAGTTCATGCCCTATGGGGTTGTAGTCAAATGCTAGTGGGATACATGTTACTCAGGCACTTTCTTCTAAATTTGAGCAGTCTAAGTTAACTTCTAAGTACTGAATTGATCTCGTGAAGCAGGGGTTCTCTAGTGATTTGGTTGAGTTGGAAGGGTGTGTTCAGAATTCTATAATATCCTAGAAATTGAGGAAGGGTGCTTCCAAGGTTGCTAAAAACTGTTTAGAGTGGTTGCTATAAAGAAAAAATGATAGAAAGGTTTGTACATCTCAGTTTGATTTTCTTTTTTTTATTGTTTTGTTTTTTTTTAACATAAGGGATAGACCTCTTCTAATTCTTTGTTGGTTTCTATTAGTTTTGTTCATATATTTTTTCATATTACCTTATGAGTTAGTTTGATGGTTAGCTTTATGTCTTTCTTTCTATGAATTTGGTCTAACTCCTCATTATCTTGTTTTTTTTTTCATTTTAATAAATTTTATATGATGGCTCTATGCTTAACATGAACTTAAAAAAAATGATTATATACAATTTTTTTTGTTTAAAAAAAAAACAAAAAAGTGGATTTAAATAGTAATATAATAATAATTATTATT
>Ga0123340_1004970_pt1 | contig 12631 bp, 8 predicted proteins | sample SirMexnodulemix_FD_89961 | JGI IMG/M metagenome (GOLD analysis project Ga0123340, IMG submission 89961) | Root nodule microbial communities of legume samples collected from Mexico - Siratro Mexico nodule mix | ecosystem: Host-associated > Plants > Roots > Nodule | place: Mexico: Nepantla... | reverse complement strand
GGGCTTATTTGCTCGGCCTCGAAACATAATCAGTAAGATTATTTTTTTAATATATGTTGGGAAAAGTTTTTTTAAGTTAAAATTTATCGTCATTATTTTTGTTTTTTTTTTTATACATTCAAATCTTATTTCTTAACTGACATTATTAATGATTTTTTTTATTAATATTAAAAGTGTTTTTTAATGTTAAATATCACTTTTAGTCAAGATATATTATTGAGTTACATTTTATTCACGCATTTTTTACCAACATCAATCAGAATATAGGTTAAAGTTATTTTTTGATTATTTTTATCAGAACTATTAACTTTGAGGAAATCGAATAACTACCGAGTTTTGTTAATGAAATAGTGAGTGAATATTTTTATATAAAACTCAAGTTAGTAACAGCTGATAGAAGTATATAATAATTATTTAGTAAACAAAACTGAAATTGAATAGATTTTCTAAAAAAATAATATCGTATATATGGATTTTTAAGTTTAGATTAATACTCGGTCCAAATTGTTATTTTATTAAATTGTTAAGTCTTATAATAGAAATTAGTTTTAATATCCAATCTGAATTATCTATCTGACTGTACATCCTTATCTTTTCAAATAAATAATATTGTATTTTGATATTATATCTATCTTTCCTGATAATATTATTTCTTTATAGTTTAGTATTAAATAATACATTAAGGAATATTAATGAAGAATTTTATCACCTATATTTTAACAAAACTATTTTTTATTGTTATGTCATCTATGACCTTTTATAGACGTGAATGATTTTTTTTTTTTTACTTATTTATGCCGAAATTTTAGTCAACTTTAATATAAATTATATTTAATATATTTGAGATTATCTAGTTGTCTGTCAAAAGTTAAAAGTTTTTCTCAATTGATTGATATTTATCAAAATCTTCGAAATCAATATCAACGAAATCTAATATCTATAGAATTATTGTTTGGCAGAATCAAATTTTTTGAGTTTGAAATTTACAGTGATTATATTTTGGTAAGATCAATATCACTAAAATATATTTTTGTATTTTTTGATAATTAAAATATTATACTAAAATAAAAAAATAAATCTAGAAATTTTAAATCACTTTATACAAAAAAAAAATAAAAAAGTAAATAACCTAAAATAAATTCAAATTTGCTATATTAAATTTTATAAAAGTTATAAAAAAAATTCCTCAAGAAAATGAAGACTAGGTTTTAACTGGTTTTGTCACTTCAATGCCATGTAACAACAACATAAATAAGAGCTCTGAAACATTTAATGAAAGTGCTATTTAATCCACTCAAACCTTTAATCAGAATAAAGTTATTGTCCTGTTTTTTTTTGCAGCATTAAAGTCTCTGTATAGCCACTTACAACGATTTGTTGAGTCCATTCAATTAAATCGAATTTGATTAAGAGAAAAATAAAAGCTCCAAACCTGCATCTAATCCTTCCGATTATTTATTTTTTCAACTCGCTTAATCTCTAATTAACTGAAATAATGAAATTGAAATTGTATGGTTTTAAAAGTCAACCATAAAAGTCGTCATTTCCATCAAAGATTTTTCAAGTAACGCTTATAAAATTCAATTTAAAATTAAAAATACAAACAGTTTTAATCAAATAAAAATAACCAATATATATATATATATATATTCACTAATTTTTAAAACTTAATTTTAATTAATATCTTATTTTGAGTATTTTTCTTAACTGCTAAGCTCTTTCTGTTTTTCTTTTTTAATAATTAATAGTTGGTTCGGCGGGGAAAGACGGTCGAACGCATCGCACAAGGTTGGAATAAAGCGAACAAACGACGCCGTTTTGGTATCTGAGACCTTCGGCGTTTTGAATCTCTGAAAACTGAGATGGCAAACGAAAACGAACCCGCGAAGCTGCTGTTACCGTATCTTCAACGCGCCGATGAATTGCAAAAGCACGAACCACTCGTCGCTTATTACTGTAATTCTCTTTTCACTCCTCTTTCTTTTTTTGGATCGGTACCTATTTTTCATTATTGCGATTTTTCTGTTTCTCTGATCTGAAATACTCTAATCCATTCGTAAATTATTATGATTAATTTGTTTTTGATAAAATTAGGTCGATTATATGCAATGGAACGGGGGTTGAAGATTCCGCAAAGTGAGCGCACAAAGACCACCAATGCTCTTCTCGTCTCGCTCATGAAGCAGCTTGAGAAGGTTCTTAGTCAAACTTTGTGGATTCGTTGTGCTGATTGTAATTGAAATTAACTGAAACATAATATGACCTGCAAATAGCTAAATAAATAATCGTCTGTTATACTTTAATTGATCTCGAGGAGCCCTAATTTTGATATTGAAAAGATGAAGCAAATCTAACCTAATCTAATCGTGTTAAATAAATGTGTTTGAATGTGAATAATAATGAATTCGTGTTTGAGTGGCAATCTGCAGTTTTATTTTCCTTTGAAAGATTTTAGTGGCTGACATGTTTGATTGGGTACGTTTACGATGTTTTTATTTACTCTATTGAGATATACGAACTATGTTGTTTTTCCAGGATAAAAAGTCCATCCAGTTAGGGCCTGAGGACAATTTATATCTCGAGGGTTTTGCTTTGAATGTGTTTGGAAAGGCAGACAAACAAGATCGTGCTGGAAGAGCAGATTTGTATGATAATATCACTCTTTACTTGTTCTTTTAAATGCTAGGATTGAAATAAATAACCGTTTTTAAGCTTATATGTTGGTTTGTTCTGTTGTATCAGTTTCTATTACTCTTATCTCAATTTTGTGTTGAGGTTTAGAAGGGATTTTTGTATGTTCTTGTTCCTTTCTCTTGAACAAGATAGTAGATCACTCTCTTGACATACCAAGTATCTGTCTTTTGCCAATTGTTTGTCATTCCTTTCACATGTCATTTGCATAACTATCTTGAGTGTTAGAATTTTTCGTCTGTGATAAGTTTTTAACATATATTCTTTGACCTTTTACAGGAATACTGCAAAAACATTTTATGCTGCCAGCATCTTTTTTGAGATTCTTAATCAATTTGGAGCAGTTCAGCCTGATGTGTGTATTTCATGAATTGAACCTTCTTTTTTTTTTATGCATGGTTTTCACTGTGCGTTTCTTGTTTGAAAATGTTTGCAGCAAGAATACAACTTCATGTAACTGTATTTTTAATGCTTTTACGAGTTTCTTTTACAGCTGGAGCAGAAACAGAAATATGCTGTGTGGAAAGCAGCTGATATAAGAAAAGCTTTGAAAGAAGGAAGAAAGCCCACAGCTGGTCCGCCTGCTGGTGATGAGGATCTGTCAATTCCATTCAGTTCTTCAAGTGATAGATATGTATGATTCAAAACTTAACATGGTGTCTTAGTTTGATCAGTTAGAAAAGCATAAATAAATTGTTTGATAAAGATAATCAATTAACTTTACGCTGTTTATTCTTGCAGGACCTTGGGACTACTGAAACTACTGTTTCCAGTCCTGGACCGGAATCTGATTCATCACCTAGTTATCATAATCCTGTCAACTACCAGAATCCACCAGGCATTCATCCGGCTCCCAAATTTCATGATACTGTTAACGAACAGCATCCTGCAAATATTCAACCATCTGTGCAATATCATGATAGAGTAGATAACAACAGACATTCTTCTGTTGTTTCTCCATCATCTCACTCTTACACACCTGGAGTTTATCCTTCCCAAGACTATCCTCCTCCTCCACCTTCCCAAGACTATCATTCTCCTCCACCTTCCCAAGACTTTCATTCTCCTCCACCTTCCCAAGACTATCATTCTCCTCCACCTTCCCAAGACTTTCATTCTCCTCCACCTTCCCAAGACTATCATCCTCCACCACCTTCCCAAGACTATCATCCTCCACCACCTTCCCAAGACTATCATGCTCCTCCACCATCCCAAGATTACCATCCTCCACCTGCCAGGTCAGAAAGTTCTTATCCTGAGCTTTACAACCATCAGCAATACTCATCGGAGAATTCACAGCATTTAGGACCTAACTACTCTTCTCATGAAAATTCCTCCTATTCCTATCCCCATTTTCAGTCTTATCCAAGTTTTACAGATAGCAGCCTTCCATCAGTCCCATCAAACTATACTTATTATCAAGGGTCAGATGCTTCATATTCTTCCCAGTCGGCTCCGTTAACTACAAACCATTCAACAAGCGCTCAACACAGTTCCGGCAGCAGAAATGGAAGTGTTGTGGAACCTAAATCAACTACTCAGACATACCAGTATGACAGTAACTACCAGCCAGCACCTGAAAAAATAGCGGAGGCACACAAGGCTGCAAGATTTGCTGTTGGAGCACTGGCATTTGATGATGTCTCAATTGCAGTAGACTACTTGAAGAAATCACTTGAATTGCTGACAAATCCATCCGCTAGCCAGTAATATTTATGTAAATTGAAATCTTGATTTCGATGGTTTTTCTACCTATTATTTGCATGCCCTGTTTTGTATATTCTATGCATCATGCACTTAAAAGTGTGAAGAAATTAGGGAACATGACCTAAACGGAAATCATAGAATTGCTGAGACTTTGCTGTCTTTCCCGTTTATCTGGTGGTAATTATTGAGATATGCTTGCTTGTCAAGGAATTGTGATGCATAAAAGATGTCTGCTTGATGAATTTCAGTTGTCTGCCTAGAACAATTCTCTTCTTCTATTTTTGGGTATTGCCTCCGAATTCAAATTCAGGTTCACATTCATTTATTCATCCATCGACCCCCCTGAGGATTTGATTCTCAGCTGTTGAGTTCTTGAGTACATCATAACAACTTGTTGCTCAAGAAGTTCCATTTCAGAGGCTATACAATGTGGAATGGCATAAAAATCTGACATTTTTTTAAAGGATAGCTGGGCAACATTTTATCGACAAAAAATGCCATATAAAATCTGAAGTTGAATGATTAACCAAATTATACTTAGACCTCCGTTTCTTTTCGAGCAAGGAGCGTGGGGTGTTATTCTGAAAGTTAATTTGGGTAATAATCTGTTATGGCTGTGCAAAGAAATGTCATTCCTGTCTGTTGTAGCCAAACCGTGTTGTCTCGTGACGGGAGTGGGGGGCATTGAAGAGACTTGCCAATAAACCAAAATAATAATCTTATCCTTCACTCTGATATCATCTGTTACAGAAAGCGTCGACGCATGATCGTCGTATTGACCCTTATATTTGTCATTTCATTGAAGTGTTTAAACAAACAGATTCATAAAACGATACCACACCATAACTTCTCCGAAACATGTCCACCTTTCCCATTTCTGTTAGGGAGCATTGCTTTGAAACCGAGTTTCTGTGTCTGCACCGTGCAAAAGAAGGCTGCAGCACATCTAACATAGAAGAAGAAGCAACCTTTTTTATGGTCCTGAAAGCGTAGTTGCCTGGTCTGACATGAGGCTCTTTTTTATCCTTCTGGAATTGAAAGGCTTTTGCCTCTGAGAACTTCACCCCTTTATCGGACAGCTGTTCTGCATCATTGTTCTTTTGCCACAAGCCCAAGAGAAAAAGAAGAGTCCTAATGAGTGGTCCAGTGTGGTACAGAAAAGAAAAGCAAATAGACACAAGTACGTCTTATGCTTCTTCTATCTCACCTCACTTTGTTTTCTTCTTTTTGGGCCCTTCTTTCCCACTTACAGCATGTTAGGGTCGTTCACCATTTCCGTAGGGTGCTTGTTGGGCTTTAATTATTGTTTGGTATAAAAAGTACTATCTCTATCGGGAAAACAAAACTATAATTTTCCATGGAGTTTTTAATTATAATTAATTTTTTAAAGCGATAAATTACAAAATAATCTAATTCAATCATAAACGAACACCGGAATGTTTTTTTTCTGCGTTTTTTTTTTCGATTTTTTTTTCTTTTTAAATTGTTTAAAGAACACGAATATAAACCAAAATTTAGAGAAATCATTCAACAACAAAAAAATATTACTAAATAAAACGGAATTGTCTGCTGCTCTAGGTGCCCAAAGCTTTAGTTACATAAACCAGAAGATTGCAAAGTTGATTTTCTTCAGTCTAATGTTTTTGCCCTATGAACCGGTTACAAACAAAGTGGGTAGGGTAAGGATAAAGTAATTAATATCAGTTGTTGATGGGAAAATTCACATTAAATATTTAAGCACATTCAAAATTTATAAATGTATGTGCAAGTATTGTTAACCATTAATTTTCTTAAGGACAACCAACATTACTTACTTTATCTTTTGAAGGAGACGAATCCAAATCTCCAAGAACGAGTTATCTTAATTTTAAGAACTCTAGCTGATCCAATGTTTACTAGGGAAAAGATTTTAAGGCCATACTCGTTGTATTGAATCTGTCACATGTAAACCATTCAACTGTGCAAGTTCAATTGAATTAGATTAGCAATGAAGTTGTGTCTTCCAATAATGCAAAATATTAAATGAATTTCAGTTAAAAGGCACTTTCTTGGTCAATCCATTTGATATGGCAAACTGACACCTTTAGAGGAACAGTTGAACAACAAAGCTTTCTTATAATTGAAGTCTCAGGCTTTTGCTTCTTTGACATACACTGTTTGTCAGTCTTTCAATCTTGTCTTCACTCCAACATAGTTTAGGATGCTGTCTTCAACTTGGATACTTATCAATATTATTCCTGCTCGAATTCTACAGCTAGCTTCGTTTAGGGCTACCTTTTCACCTGTTACGGGAGCAATTGGTAGTTTGGTTTAGTAGATGCAACCAAGGCAAATACTTCTCATCTCAGAAATAACGTTCTTCAAGTTAACAAAATCTTTAGGTGTTTGCTTGTTAAGCTTCCTTGGCTTCACCGCCAAACTAAATGTCAAAAGCCTAACACTTATTCTGGCAAATGAAATGGGTAATTAAACTAAGAATTTTTGTCTTCATTTTCATACAAGACAAGACATGCATGCTATGTTGACTCATAATATGAACGGTGAACCACCACAATGCTCTCTAATGTATATTCATGCAAGTAAGTGACTGAGTTATTCAGAAGTTCTAGTTTTGGTCGTGACATTTTATTTAATCGCAGTGAAGCCTTATCTGTAAAACAGAAATTAACGTTATCCATTCAATAATGTTCGTAAGTTTCTTGTTGATATTAACAAAGGCGTGAATGTAATATTCTTAACTCTTGTAGAACACGTCTTAGGTGTTCTACATAATAGGCTAAGCATGTGTTCATATCACTCCTCACCCTTCCCTTTTGCATGTAAACGGCATGGGAATTCACTTTTCATTCTGCCGTTCTGAGGCTTATTTTAGACGTCCAAAATTGGCCAAGGAGGACTCTTGCTATGGAAGAGTCAGTTTAATAGTATGGATTGTAGAAAATTTCAAGCAAAATTACTTGCTGAGGAAGAAGAGAGTACAAAAGAGGAATAAAGAAGGGGAGCAGCAGCAACAGAAAATGGGGAAGGAACTCACGTTAGAGGAGTGGCTTCTACAGTCACCAATAATGCAAAAGTACGATAACTGCAATGGTGATTATTGTGGTTTTAAACACCGTTCTAACAGTGATTATCCCTCAGTAGCTAGAGAAAGTAGCTATTTTTCTAACTCTGGGGAATGTACCCCGTCTTTGGAGCAACTCATAAATGATGGTGATGTAGAGATTTTTTCTGTGGGCTACAGTATCTGTTCGGAGAATCTTTTGAAAGATGAAAAGGTTGATGAAAAAGAAATGGGGTCTGATTCATTGACTAGAAGCCAAAGTAGTACGGTGAGAAAAAGGGTGAGCTTTAGACTGCCAGAAGTGTCGGAGACTATCATTTTGCATCCATTAGAGAAGGATTTTAATGAGTGTTAGTGCATTAGTTACTTTCTTCAGTCTTTTAATGTGAATTGTGAGTTTACTAGAGTGGTGTGTGTATCTCCTAGCGTTTTGTAAAGTACGTTCCTAAGATTTGGAGTGCAAGAATAATGGATCAAAATCTCAAACTTAGCCAAGAATCCAAATTAATGTTATGTAAGTTGGTCAAATAATATGTATATTGGTGTCTCGGCATTTGATTTCTAACTGTTTTTAATGTCTAGAGAAGAAAGGAGCACAGGGTAATTTGAATTTGTTCCCCTATTCTGAAGCAGAACTTTAGTGATCCTCTTTATGGGACATTACAGTCTTTCTTGCTTCCATGTTGGATTGATTTTAGTGAGTTTCCAATATCAGATGCTCAGAGATACTAAGAACTATTCTGTTTTTTCCTTCTTATTTTCTGTTTTCTTTAGTAGGTAAGATTTCTTTGTTCCTTCTAACCAAATATGCATATGTCAGATTTTGTTCTTCGTCACAACATAGCAGCATATTTGGTAATACATGGTTGACATGGCTCAATAAATGGTAACAGCTAGCTAATATTACAAATGTGCTAGGACAAGCAATACGTCTTTCAATCTTTAAATTACAAGGGAACAGAGCAAACCATTTTCCTACCTATTAGATTGTCTTATGAAATGTTAAATGAAGGTTTTAGATTGAATAGGCCAAAGAAGAAAAAAACATGACTACATTAAATGGCCTATCCAATAACCAGCTTGTTAGGTACTAGTTCCATTCATACAACTTTCACAAGATAACATCCTATTCTGTTTTTTTCCTTCTTATTTTATGTTTTCTTATGATTTCTTTGTTCCTACGCATATGTCAGATTTTGTTCTCTGTCATAACATAGCAGATATTTAGTAATACATGGCTGACAGAAAATGTGATAGGACAAGCAATACGTTAAAGCATTTGAAAAAAAGCCGTCTTTCAATGTTTAAATTACAAGGGAACAGAACAAACCATTTTTCTACCTATCAGATTGTCTTATGAAATGTTAAAATGAAGATTTTAGATTGACTAGGACAAAGAAGAAAGGAAAATATTACTAAATGAAATGGTCTATCCAACAACCAGCTTGTTAGGTACAAGTTCCATTCATACAACTTTCACAAGATATGCACACTGTAACACTTATGCCATGTAGAGAGCAAAATTAGTTTAGAGGCAAGGGAACATAAGTCAGAAAGTGCACAATGCGTAGCAAGTAGCTTGAGTCAGCAATATGACGGACAAACAACACGCAAAAGAGGGAGAAAACAATAGGTTGGAAGTGGTCAACCTCTTTTTTCTCTTCCTTTTGTGCATTCTGACTCCTCCTATGCGGTAACACAACACACAAAGAAAAAGGGGTAGAGGGTGGTGGAGAAAAAGTCTTTGTCGTCTAGCTATCTTCTTCAAGCAGTAACTTTTTTCTCTCAGTCTCTAATCATTGAGCAAAAGAAAGAGATGCAACTATGTGAAAGAACTGTAGTTGCTCTAATAACTCTTTGGCATGGCTAGTGGCTCTACGCTCCACTCTAAGAAAAAGTTCCTCACTTAGTTTGTCACCTATGTGAGCATCAACAAGGACTCCTGACACCGTCCTGCAGCTGTTGGCTAGAGCTCTGCCTACTTCACTTGCATCATCTGGTTGGTTCACCACTAGTGGACTTCCTCCTTTGAACACTTCAAGCTTGTCTATGGCAAATGAACCATTTGCTTCAACCACCTCCTTGAAATCTTGCAGGCTTGCTGCATAAACTGGAATGTTAAAACTGTCTCTTTTTTCGTGGCTAATCAATCCCTGCAATCAACCATATAATTTACTAAATTATAACTTTTGATAAGAACTAATGTGTATGTATGTCTGGTTTCAATACCAATTATGTTTAACAAGCTAAATAAAAATGAAAGACACTTGAAAAATATAATGTGACAAAAAAATGACCTTATATCTATATAGTTAAGTTGGTAAGAGAAATTTGGTGTGTGACATGCTGAGTAGCTGGACATTGTTTGAAGTACTCAACACATCCTATCATGTAGGTGTGGTTATAATCTGTACTTGATTGATTACAGTTTTGCAATGTGGAAGTGTAACATGGTAGAGGATAATTGTTGGAACAGAAGTGCATGGCTTTGACTCTGGTGAAAGACATTGTTGGGTCCCATATGGGATATGATGATTGTATGAAAATTGATGAGATGAATGTATATCCATTTTGTCTATAGCTTTAAGACATGATGATGTGATTCAGTGTTTGTTCTAAACTCTGGATATCCAAAGCCTAATTGGTGGTCAATATGATGGACCACAAGAAGACAGTGCCAGCAGGCAATTAATTATTATTTCTGCCGACATGATGATCAAGAAATGCATGGCTGGATGAAGTAGGGGAGGGTAATCAACGGCTGGGACCAATCTATGTGAAACGTGGCCAGTGAAAACTCATGATAAGTTGTGGTGATGCCTACAACACTTGAGCATTTTTGGCCTTTTGATCTCTACAGTGTCTCCAAGCCCTTTTTGGTCTGCCAATGGCAAATAGAAGCATGCATAAAAATGTTTGTGATTATGATAATTACCTCTTGGACAAGATCATCCCAAGCATCCTGAAAGTGGGTCCCAAAAAGTAGCCCTGCCCCACCTTGGTCTGTGGGGTCCACTGAAGTTCTGGCCAAGCAAACTAGGAACATGGACCCCTCTCTCTTCATCTCCACTGACCTTGCCATCAGAAAGCCTGCCAAATCTGTTTGGAATTGTTTCTTGTAAGCATTTGCTGTGCTCTCATCAGCACCATGGATAAACACCCTTCCTTTGTTGTATGCACTTGACCTTTTGTCCACCACACTTTCTGGCACCTGCACTCTCCAAACCAAACAAAATATAAACAAAAATAACTATAATATGAACAACAAATTCTTCCTATTACACCTAGGTAGGCCTAAACTTCACCAAATTCAAGTTCATGCAGTAGAAAAGTTCTACTTTAGTGCACAAAATGCTGCACACTTTACTCAAGGAATCAGAAAATTTTGTGGTAAAAAACATGCTAAGGAGCAAATAGTAGAGACTTTTACTGGGGGAATCCCAACTTCAATTGTGTCTCTTTTGGTGATCAAATTCTATGTGGTGGCCCCAAGTATTATTGAAATTTAAGATGCATGAAAGTGGAATAACATTGGGTGCTTAATGCATGCATTGGAAATTACTGTCCAAACACGTTACTTGTTTCCCTGAAACATGGTCCTTTTTTTCAACCCTATAGACCATGGGTTTGCTGCATTCACTTTTTGACTATAAATTATGACTTAGCCTTCAAATTAATGATGGTTTTACTGTCTTATCCTCGGGAAGAGGCAAATATATCTCTTTCATTTTACATAATAGAATCTTGGATTTTTCTTATGGGTAGGTTGGGGAGTGAATTAAAATATTATGTTAACCATAAAACACTTTAAAAGGGTTTATCAAATTAATGTTATCCGCCAAAAGTTTCCAATAAATGTGTGGGATACCTTAAAAGTTGAAATTCTAATTGAAAGGTTTATAAAGATCTTGGACAAACTAATGATGAAAGATACACATAGAATGATTTGAAATAAATTATGATTCTGTGTAATAATTTAACCACTTCAATTGCAAACAGAAATCAATAGATTAACATTTTTTTAAGTAAGAATGAAGGTATCCCTTCAATTTTCTATTCCCCCATAAAACAGAAAAATGTACCTAATATAACTAATTATTTAATTTGAGAAGTTTTAATTATGAATTTTTAATTATTGGTACAAGACAACTTTATTACTTTAAGACAATTTACATCTTTCAGAATAAGAAATGAAATCTAAATAAAGTGACAAACTTTTGAAAACTATTCATTGAAAACATAAAAGAAAGTCGCAGACCAAAGGCCAGAGTTTATATTACCAATAAAAGATGCATATGAATATTCTTAATAGATGATGGATGGAAGATAATAACAATAATAATAATATAAATAATAATAATAATAATAACTATAATGATAATTATCTTGATTTTTCTTTAAATTCACATGATATATCTTTATCTATTAAACCCTTAATTAGAAGTTATGGGATATAAGGTGCTTTTTTAGTGTATATTAAATGATTATGAGTGGTGTGAATGTGGAAGGATAAAGGTGTAATTTACCCTAAAAACATACAATAATAAAAGTGCTGGTTACCTGAGAAAGCCAGTGCAAAGAGAAGGCTGAGTGGAAAACATCCACAGACCTCGCCGGGAAAAGCCTCCGGTAGAAAGAACCAGGGACGCCGGCGGCGAAGTAGGAGCGGTGGTTGTTGGCGGCAAGACACTCTTCCATGCTGACGCCGTAGTTGGCGAAAGGAGGAAGAAGCTGAAAGAGTGTGTTGAAGTCATTGCTGGGAAGGTCCGAGAAGAAAGCCGAGAACTCCGGCGGCTGCCACCCCAACGCCTCGTAGCGTTTGATCACGTGCTTTATCATCACATCCACCACGTTTATGGTGTTGCTCCCACACGAACAGCCCAAGTCCACCACCACAAAGGGCACCTCGCGTCCCTCAACAAGCTCAACTCTGTCCAGAGCCTCTCTCAGAAGGTGAAGCATCGACCTCGCATGTATGGCCTGCATGTTAATCCATGCATGTCATGCACTGTCACATCTCATCAACCATACCTTCATTCATTGCTTTGCTATATGCATAATAATGCATGTTTAGCTTTAGTATGTGTGACTGTGACCACCAAAAACATACGGGGTACTTGTTGTATGCATGTTATTATTATGTATGAACATATTATATGTATATATATATAT
>Ga0123340_1004967_pt1 | contig 12644 bp, 13 predicted proteins | sample SirMexnodulemix_FD_89961 | JGI IMG/M metagenome (GOLD analysis project Ga0123340, IMG submission 89961) | Root nodule microbial communities of legume samples collected from Mexico - Siratro Mexico nodule mix | ecosystem: Host-associated > Plants > Roots > Nodule | place: Mexico: Nepantla... | reverse complement strand
GGGATGAAGATTCTTTATTAAAACTATTAAAAGATGATTTCTGTAAAATGTATAGTTAATGTTCAATATTTTCCAGAATACAATCAATCAACTAGACCAATTGTATTAAATCAGATCAAGTGCAGAAGTAATAAACTGAAGTCAGAAAAGTATTTCAGAAAAACCAGAACTCAATAGAGTAAAGAGTTTTAGAAAATCTATTTTTTTTTAAAATAACAACTACAATCAATTACATAGAAAAATTGGTTTATTGAAAATTCAAGAAATATCCAGAAACTTGAATATGTGTCAAACAGTGAAGATTTTCAAATATTCTTTAAAAGAAACAATTAATTGCACTCGAGAACTAGTTAATTGCGCAACAAGCTGAATCAAGACAAGTGTTCAAGAATGATGGAGGAGCTCCTAGGTGCCTTAGCTTCTTGCGCAAGCTTCAATGGAAGTTGAGCATGATGAAACCTTGAAGCACCGAATAGAAGAAGTGGATGGAACTCCTCATGATGCGGAAGCCATGGAAATGCAAGGAAGGAAGCGTGCAAGGAGGTTGATGGTGAAGTAGATGGTGAAAGCCTTGAAGGAGGTTAGGCCAACCTTTTTAAGAGAGCTTCGAGCTTCTAGGAGAAGAAACTCAATGTGAAACTTGGGGCAATATGCTAAAAATTTGGCAGCATTCCATTACACAAATCCGGTCTACATTAGAGGTTCCTAAACCTCTTAGTTATAGAAGAAAGGATGAGCTACTTAGCTTCCCATGCAAGCTATCTAGGTAGGGTATGGGAGAAGTTTGGTCTAGAAACCTTAGCTTATAAGATAAATGTCTAACCCTAGCTTATAAGACAAGTTTCTAACCCTAGCTTCTATGACAAGCTTCCCAAACCTAGCTGGCACTCCAAGGCTTTCACAAGGTGGTGACAAGTGGCACAAGGAGAGAGCTCCTTGTGCTACTTGGACTCCTTAATCAAGCCCAACATTATTTATTGACCTCAAGGCCCAAACTTACACTACATGGCTCAAAAATACAAGGCCAAAATTTATTCTACTTGGCCTAAATACAAGACCCAAATTATTCTAAACTATTCTAAACAATTTATTCAAATTAGAGGACTTCTCCATAATACTCTATTTTCTCCAAAGGGCCTACATGTTTGTATTTGGGCAAATAGGATGAGATGGGCCCAATCTTCTGGAAAGCTCTTAATTCTCCCTTTAGCTCTTTGTCCTCTTTATTCTTTGATTAATGTCGCTGGGGCGTACTCTACCAAATAATAGGGAAAGAAAGATCAAGAACACGAGTTTTATCCTGGTTTACCCTTCCTCAAGGGCTACTTCCAGTCCTTTGCAAACTAGCCAAGATTTCCACTAGAAAAGATCTCCAAGATTAGTATCAAACAATACCATACTTGCACCCTATGAGCACACCCTGCTCCCAGCAGTAAAACAGCCTACTGAACCCTTAAGTAGCTATTCAAATAGTACAGAACCCTCTGTACAATCCAGTTATAATGACACACCCTATGTAATATGTAACCACAACCCAACAGTATTAAAAACTACAATGAACAGACTAAACCACATAGTGATTCTACTCAAAACAAATTACAAAGATGTCAAGAATAGAGTAGAAACACTTAGCACTGTATAAGATCACAGTTACACAGATTCAAAATCAGAATAATGCTCCAAGATTATGATTCTTGAGAAGAAATGATTTGACAAAGGTTCACAAGGTGTTTCACGCGATTTTCTAACATAATATTTCACAATGTTTTCTTAGAATGATTTCTTATCTATGTCAAAACACTTGTCTTTCCTTTAGATAGGCAAACTGTGTTAAAAATTTGTTAAAACTTCAATCGATTGAAATAACTGTTCAATCAATTGAATTTTTTTGAACATAAGATTTATCAGATTCAGAATAAAACCAGTTTATTAACTTTTCTTTTCAAAACACATTTATTTGAAAACTTTGATTAATATGATTAAACAATTTTATCTTTGGAGCTTACTAAGACATATGAAACATGTAACAAATGATTTTATGATAAGAGCAAGAACTCATACACACACTCACAAAGCCCAAATCTAGAGCCAACATCTTCAATCATCTTCATGATCCTCTTTGCAGTCCTCATGATTCCTTAGATTTCATTCACTTGTTGATTTCATCAAATCCACTAGCAACTCCTGGTGCTAACAAACCATATTTACTTGCAAACATAGATCAAACTAGTTTCAATTTGATTTTAAAAAGTTTTAAAGCACATTCTATTGATTCGTAATGCATGAATCCTAATTCTAAATAAACACATCTTCAAGCTTTCCTTACATTTCACTTAATCAAATAATCAACTACATTAATGCTAACAGTTTCTGGCTCGTTTTTTACCACCACCAAAGATTAATGAGGTTAGGACAACCATATATTTGTACAAGGTGCAGATGAACCACTATGTAAGCCATTGGAAAGATTTAAAGCTTTATTGAGAAAATGTCCAAACCATGGGTTTGAAGTGGAGATGCAAGTACATACATTTTGCAATGGACTTCAAGCTCAGAGAAAAGATGATCCCAGATGCTTCTTTTGGTGCATTAATTCTGTTCAAGACTGCAGAGGAAGATGTCAACATTATTGAGTCCATGGCTTCTACCGATTTGAGAGGTCATCATGCGAGGACACCAACACAAAAGAAGGGAGTGCTAGAGTTAAAATTCAAATTATGCTCTTTTGGCACAACGCAAAATTCTATCGCAAAAAAAATGAGACTTTGAATCAACATATCGCAAAGTTGCCCCAACAAATACAAGTTATGCAACCCGACTTGATATGTGATTTTTTTCAAGGGAACCATTTCAATGTATTATGCCAAAATCCTAGTAGTTCTTCCAAATTTATGAAGGGCATGGTGTCAAAGAAAAGGAAGTTCATTGAAGAAGAAGATACTATTGTGCTAAAGGTTGGTGGTAGTCCAATGATTCAAAAATTCTTGCCCCTCACATCTAAAGACCATTGAAGTTTCACTATTCCAATGACAATAGGGGAATCACCTGTAAAGAAAGCTTTATTAGATTTAGGGGCTAGCATTAATTTATTGTCTCTATCAAAGATGAATAAGATTGGTGACGTCGAGTCTAAACCTACCAGGATAACTTTGCAGTGGGCTAACAAATCTATGAAGTAGCCACATGGGGTGGTGGAAGATGTGAGGGTAAAGGTGGAAGGGTTTACTTTTTTAGATGACTTTGTTGTCATGGAAATGGAGAAAGATGAAGAGGTTCATTTAATTATGGACCGACCTTTTATGAAGATTGTTAAAGTTATTGATGTGGATAATGGAAAGCTGAGATGAGATCACAAGAAGATGAATTCATTGTTGATGTCTTTGGAACTCCAAAAGAGTGTTTAAGAGTTGAAGCCCATCCTGTGACAAAGAAGAAAGAGACCACATCTGGATTGTGGAAGAAAGTTGTTGGATGTTTCAAGCCAAAACAACAGGAACGTGAAGAATTCGATAAATACAATCTAGCAACTTTGTTCAGAATTGAAAAGGTTCTTCCATAGTTGAAGGAATAGGAGGTGAGACCTGGGAAACCTATGATATTTGACGCATCATGAATGAAGACTTTATTCAATAAATGGAGATCTAAATGGGCAAATCGTTGGGTGATTGAAAAGATTCAACTTGACGAATAGATTGCATTAAAGAGCCCATATTCTAAGAAAAGAAAGATGGTCAGCAGGGCAATGTTACATCCCAAATTCATTCCATCACGATTGAGCTACCCGTTAGGCTCGAGAAGTTAAACAAGCGCTTTCTGGGAGGTAGTTGATATGTATTAATTTTAACCACTTTTCTAATGTGTAGCGATAAGAATAATGACAATTTTGGACCAATTTACTGTATTTGGGCTTATTAGACTTTAATTGAAAGTTTGACTCAATTTGATGAAATTTTTGAAAATTTTCCAAACTTGAGCATGTTTCGTATTTTTTCCATAACTTTTGCTATAGACTCCGATTAACATGATCTTTGTGTCATTTTGTAGATAAATCAAAGATCTACAAACATTATGAGCAGGCCCAAGACCTTTTTTGGATTGTAAAGTGGAAAAAATCAGCCTTAAAGTTGACGTACAAAATTTGGACAACACTTTGAGCGAAAATATTCAATTAAGGACAACTTAGTCATTTCATCCCAAATGAGCTGGCTTCAAAACTGTGCATTTTTGGTTTATTAGGGCAACGATTGAGCCACCTTAGGTAAAAAAAATTTTGAATACTATAATGAGCAGTGTAAGGCAGCCGCCAACAATGGTGTGAGACAATTTTTTAATACAGTTTGACTTGCTTGTTTCTTCTTGGCTCGTTCTTTGCTTCTGTAATTTTATTTCTGTGTTGATTCGCTTCTGCATTTTTATCTTTGGCTATTGTTCGTGTTCATTCCACCATGAGTGGCTAAAGTTTTTACTCAATCCGGTCCCTAGAGGTTATCCCGTCTCCATTTATCTCTAGGTTCATGTTTTGTACTGTTTTTCCGTAATTAACTACTCATTTCTTGTTTTTAATTCAATTTTTGAATTTAATGGTTGGATTGAATCTGTAAATGAATGAATACAGTCCTATTGGAATGTATTGTTGAGTTCCCGAGTCGGAATCGAGTCGAACCGATGATGTTGCTAACCATGCGATTGCATTGGTTTGGTTCACTAGGTGTTCGACAAAATGCTACGCGATTGTAGCATGTTTGGGATGTTAAATAGGTGCAGGGATTCTGGTCCGTTTAGCCCACGAATGTAATTGGGATAATGTTTAGGAACTAGTGAGGGATTTGGGAGAACTTTAGGGAAATCGGGTTGATTTTTATTGCATGAACTTCTCTATTTTGCTTGAATATTTTTTTTGTTTATTTTGTTTAAGTGTCGTACTTGCCAAACCCCCCCTCATCATGCTACTGTTTTATTTTTTCAGTGAGTGGTAACGTTCGAGTGGTCCTTGGAAGAATGACCTAGGTCAACCACTACAAGAAAAAGTTAAATTACCGACGGAACCTTATCGACAGACTTTTATTTGTTGGTAAAATATCATCCATTGTTAATTACCGACAGATTTAATCCTTCGCTAATTACGAATATTAATTTTTATAATAAAATTAATATTTTTCGATTTATCGACAGATTTACTGATGGGTAAATCCGTTTGTAATTACCAACGGACTCAAAAAATTCGTCGGTAAATTTACCTACAATCAATTTACCTACAGATTTTGTTTGTAAAAAATCCGTTGATAAATACGACGGATTTGGGTGTTTTCGATAGATTTGTCTAGTCGATAATTTTAGTTCTTTTTGTAGTGAACTATATTGCAAAATCTAGCCTCCGAGTTAATTTGGGACACGTTTGACAGCACATATCAGTAGCCTCGATTTTTTGCTTTTAATTTTCGTTTAGTTTGAACAATTTCATTCATTAAGTTTCATTTTGAATTCATTTTAATTTTATGGTTTTGTTTAATGTTTTGTATATATTGATGTGAATTAAGAGTTCAATGTAAAATCAGTTCAGGCTGAGTTCAAGAGGGGGTGAATTGAACTTATAAATTTTCGCAAACAATTAACAATGTTCAAAACTGGATGAAAATTCTTTATCAAAACTATTGAAAAAAATGATTATTTTGAAATGTTTAGTGAATCTTCAATAAGTTGAAATTCAATTAGATCAGATGCCAAAGCAATAAATTGAAAGAAGAAAGTATTTTAGATAAATCAGAAATCAATCGAGTAAATAGTAAATTCAAACAGATAATTTTTCTAGTTAGAAAAGAATCAATACATATGAAAACCAAATTCAAGAAATACCAATTGTTTTAAGTAAAACTAATTTTTCCATAAAAAAAACTAAATATACATTAAACACAGTTGATTAAGAAACCAGAAGTAAGAAGTTATACAAGTAATTGAATATGTGTAAGAACTGTTTCAGAGAAAATTCACAAACTCACTCAGAAAGAAACAATTAGTTGTACATGAGAAACAATGAGTCGTACGAACTGCAGAAACAAAATAAGTATTAATGAAGGGAGCAAGAAAGATCAAGAACACAAGATTTTATCTTGGTTCACCCTTCCTCAAGGGCTACGTCTAATCCTTTGCAAACTAGCAAAGATTTCTACTAAAAAGATCTCAAAGATCAGTCTCACACAATACAACACTTGCACCCCGCAAGCAAACCCTGCTCCCAACAGTAACCTACCTACTGAACCCCACAGTAGCAGTTCAACTAGTACAAAACCTATTGTACTATCTAGTTACAATCACACACCCTATGTAATATGTAACAATGACTTAAGAGTACACGAAAGTTCAATGAGTAGACCAAACCAAACAGTGATTCTACTCAAGATAGATTATAAAAATATCAAGAACAGAGTAGAAACACTTAGCTCTGCATAAGATCACTGTTACACAAATTCACTATCAAAGTAATGCTCCAAGATTAGAGTTCTTAAACAGAAATAAAGTGTCAAAAGCTCTCAAAGTATTGTGTGCGTTTTTCTCTCTGAAAATTTCACAAGGTTTGCACTAAATGAATTCTCTTTCTGAAAATCACATGCCTCTCCTTTATATAGAAAAATTGTTTTAAAAATCTATTAAAACTTTAATCAATTGTAATAATTGTTCAATCAATTGAACTTCTCTAAAACAGAAACTTTAATATGTTCAGAATAAAATAATTTAATCAATTTCTTTCTAATACACCTTTATTTGAAATCTTTGATTAATTTTACTAAACAATTTTAACTTTGGAGCTTACTATGACTTATGAAACATGCAACATATGATTTTATGACAAGAGTAAAAACTCACACACACAGTCACAAAGCCTAAGTCTAGGACCAAAATCTTCAATCATCTTCATTATTCTCTTTGCAATCCTCTTGATTCCTTAGACTTCATTCACTTGTTGATTTCATCAAATCCTTTAGCAACTCTTGGTGCTAACATTCAAGAGGTAGGACAAATTGTGAAATTTTTTGGCACTTGAGCTCGGCTTAGGTACCTGGCCCCAGGGAATTTCAGAGGCATTGCTCTCGGGAGTAGCTGCACCAGGCGCATTTGGAGTCTTGTAGTCTCGGGTCCAGGCTGGGTAGGGTGCACACACTTGAGCCTGACCGCAATTTGAAAATTTGAAGACCTAACTTAAACCTATAAAAACTTATTTTATGCCTTCAACTCTCAAAGAATCGTTGTAACCTCATTCTAGTGTTAGTTAATTTTTGGTGCAAGATTTAGAGCTTTGCACCTTGCCAAATCATAGATATGCATTGTGCATTGACGTGGTAAGTTTGTTCTTATTTCAAAATTTCTGTTTAGATAGTGATTGTGATTGTTTGAAAAAATAGTAGTTTTAGTTGTTAATATTGGTTATTTGGGAGTATATTAAGTTAATATTGCATTATATTAGTTAATAAATCAGTTATGAAGTGGTTTTAAACCTTTGAAATGAAAAAATTTTGAAAATTTGTTTGCTACGCCTTGCTCATCTTATCTGTACCCTACAGTGTGTTCTCTAAGCCCCATCCAACTTTGCATATTTTTTATTTTTAATTTTCCAGTTTTTGTTTGTTCCAAGAATCCTTATATTAAAGTCCATGATCATCTATGCATTGTTGGTATTCATTGTTTATGTAGATGGCATTCAGAAAACAAAAATAGGTAGAAAGACAATCTTCAAGGGGCCATAAAAGAAAAGGACAACTCTACTCAGAGAAGTTCTTATCCTCAACCCATGAAAAATAGTTTGCTTATGTGGAAAATATAAGATTAATCATGGAGAGAAAAGTAAGCTTAGGACCTATGGTGTTGCTAAAAGTGTAGTTTTGGTATTTGGTTAAGCCAAGTCAAAACATCCAAAGAGAAGATTTGAAGATGTCTTAGTGTACGTATGTGTGTGAGCTGTCTAGATTTGTGTATGCATTACAAGTCATTGGGATAAGCTCAAATGATTTTTAGAATTTTTAAAAGATAAAAGTAAAATAAATTAACTAATGATTTTCAGTAAAAATGGATCACTGAGTATAAATTCTTGTTTTCTTGCTCTCTCTTTCTATAAATCTTGAATTGCGTTTCAAATCTGTTTAATTTCTGATTCTGCACGAAAAATTAGTTAGCTATTTTTGTATTTCAATCGATTACTTTTCTATACTGCACTAACTTGTTTTCTCGACTCAACTATAATGTGTGCCATTTATAGAATTGAACGAATCTGGTTTGGAAGTAGTTGTTGATGCTGAAAAGCCATTAATTATTGAACATTATGTAAAATTGTATCATATATTGCAATCTTTCTTTTTCAGAATCTATAAAATTTACATTCAATGTTTTTTCAGATTTAGTTGATTACTTTCTGTGGTTAGATTTTTGATCAAGAAAATATAATTGATTGTGTTGTGGGTGGCATCAATTGTTACATGGGGGAGGCAGGTGGGCCGATTCACAATCGAATCGTGGTGCGTGGGCTGCTATGCTTTTAAGTAGAAAGAGTTGCGTTCTGACTAATGGCTATAGCTTTTGGCGTAGTGGTAAGTGCTCGATCCAACAATTGGTATCATAACCAAGGTTACGAGTTTGATTCCCAGAGGGACAATTGTTCAGTGGGACAATTGCTAAGTGGGTGAATCTTGCGGGTGGCATCAATTGTCCCGTGGTGTAGGTCAGGTGGGCCGAGTGACAATCGAATTGTGGTGCTTGGGCTGCTACGCTCTTAAGTAGAAAGAGCTGCGCCCTAACAACCAAGAGATTTCATTATTTCTTTTGGTTTTTACATCATATTTGCAAAAAGTTTTACAAGTTCAATTCACCCCCTCTTGTACTCAACCTTAAACTCATTTCAATTGGTATCAAGATATGGTACTTGCATTTTACTGAAGTTTTTATCCTATGGTTGCGAAGAAGTTACCTTATGCAAAGGGCAGCTCAATTAATAGGCCACCTGTGTTTAGTGGTGTGAATTATCAATTTTGGAAAGTTAGGATGAAAATCTTTATTAATTCAACTGACTGTGAGATTTGGAATTCAATTTTTAATGTTTCATTTGTTCCCTTGACTGTAGTGAATGGTGTAACTGTTGAAAAACCATTTGGTGAATGAACTGTTCCTAAAAATAAGAAAGTTCAGTATCACTACATTGTGAAAAATATAATAACCTCTGGTTTAAATCTTTATGAGTTTTTCAGGGTGTGATAATGCTCTTTAGCAAACAAGATGTGGGATATTCTGGAGGTGACTCCTGAAGACACAATTGATGTTAAGAGGGTTAGGATGCATGCCTTGATTCAAGAGTATGAATTGTTCAGAACGTAGTAGGGTGAAACCATTGTAGATGTGCATAAAAGATTCACCCACATTGTCAACCACTTAATTGGAATTGGATAAGTGTTTGACAAAGAAAAACTGAACATCAAAATACTCAAATGCTTAGATAGGAACTGGCAGACCAAGGTCACAACAATTTCAGAAACCAGGGACTTGACAACATTGACTACTACTGAACCATTTGGAAAACTGAGGGAGCATAAATTAGAAATGAACAAATTAAAAGAGCAGGAAAATGGGGAAGGAAAGGCTAGAAGATTAACAATCAAAATAGTTAACTTTGAAAACTGATTTTGATCATTTGGAAATTATCAATAGGCTACATCTTCTAGTGAGATGGATTCATGCAAGCTTATTGATTATGAAAACTATATTGTGCTTCAAAACAAGGTTAAATATCTTTTAAAAACTTCTTCAAAGCTTTCTACGGGAACTACAAATCTTAATGCCATTTTGGGTTCAAAAAATAGTGTTTTAAACAAGGATGACATTAGATATCAATGTGGTTTTCAAAGAAAGTAGAACAAGTTTAACAATTTGTTGAAATACAGTGAAAGATAATCTTCACCTTTTGTTACATGCTTCTATTGTATGAAAAAGGCCACTTTATTAAAAACTATAAAATTAGAAAGGTTGATATTCCAAAAAGCCTAGTTAGGTGGGTGCCTGAGGGCATTGTTAACACCGTTGACGCCAAATTTAAAGGGGACCAATTCTTGAAACCTAATTTGTTTTTAATGGTACTTTGGCATCCAAGAGGCAACTGTGGTACTTGGATAGTGGTTGTTCAAAGCACATGACTGGTGATGCCTCAAAGTTGATGAGCATACACTGGAGACATGGTGAATTTGTCACATATGGAGATCATAACCGAGGGAGGATTCTTGGTAGTGGAGACATTGGTAAGAAAGGTTCATTGATCATAAAGGATGTGTTTCTGGTAGAGGGACTTAATCATAATTTGTTAAGCATCAACCAGCTGTTTGACAAAGGATTGCAAGTGACCTTTGAACCTATTTTGTGTCTTATAGTTGATTCAACATCAAGAAAGATAGTGCTTGTTAGTAAAAGGATGAACAATGTGTACATGCTTAACATCTCATGCATTACACTAGTGGAAAAAACACTTTTTATTACAAGATAAAACGGAGGTCAAAACGGAACCGCATTAAATAAAACCGCGATCGCAATTTTGAAATTAAGTGCAATAGTACAAAGGCGATTACTCATCACAACCGCCTTCGTATCTCCAACAAGGGACGCCCACGCCAATTTTAAACTCATTGTTATATTCGCATGGGCTACTACGACATCTAAATGCTCCAATCGTTGTCCTATCTGCAAGCTCCAACGTCTTAGATTTCAAATTTTCAAAAAAATCAGGGCTACCACGGCGGTTGTGGCGGCCAATCGCCGTCATAGCCCTGGTTGTTTTAAAAAATTGAAATTAAGAGGATACGACAACAGTTATGGGGCACCAACCGTCGTGGTATCCCTGTATTTTAAACTATTTGTTTTTTAGTTCTAAAGGGGATACCACGGCGGTTGTGGGGCTCCTTTCTTCCAATCTTTTATAACTTGTGTACTTTTGAAATATGCAATGTGCCTGAAAATATATGTGCCTGGAAATATATACAGGTTTTGGGAAGCAGCACGAATAATTGTTGCACTTTAAAAAAAAATAGCTTAAGCTACGGCGGTTAAGGTCATCGCTGCCTTTGTAAACAGGACCTATTAAGGCGATTGTGAAGCTGTAACCACCTTAATAGGTGTCTACAACGGTGGTTAGAGTGCTGAAATGCCGTTGTAGACCCCTCTTAAGGCAGTTATAGCTCGACATTTGCCTTAATAGGTCCTGTTTACATTATAAAATTGTCATTGTTGCCCACTACGAAGGATTTTCTATTGTGTTTTCTGACGAACCGCCATGGTATGTCACATATACGAAGATGGTTGTTTAACCGTGTCATATATCACATACTTTCTACGATGGTTAAATCAACAGGGGTTGCGAAACCGCCTTTGCAAGCCCTCTAGAACCGCTATTGAATGGGCTTTTTCCAGTAGTGTTAATTCTAGTTTCAATTGTTTACTGTCAAAGAGTAATGAATCTTGGCTTTGGCATAGACACATGGCTCACATACATATGAATCATTTGAACAAACTTGCATCTCAGAATATAGTTGATGGTTCCCTATTATCAAGTTTGGGAAGGATCCAGTCTATGAAGTAATGGAAACCTTGTTGTGTGTAGCTCTTTTGAAAACAATTAAACCATGGAAAATGGAACAACAACACTGGAATGATACAGTGTAGTGTAGAAGAAAATAGAATGATTCAAAGTAGCGGAAAGTTCATGGAAATGGAAGCAATGACATGTTGTGGTTGAGTGAAAGTGGTTGAACAAGGTGATTAGAAGAGGTGAGGCAAATTTCTAATGGAATCCCTAATCTAGTCTTATAAGAGAAGCTAACAAAGATGAAGCTCAAGAACTAAATCTGCTGGAAAATTTCAACAGCATAACATTAGTTTAAATCAAGCTTAAAATTTACAATACTATGCACTCCTATTTATATAGTGCATTACAACTCTAGCTTCTAGAGCAAGCTCTCTAACCTTAGCTTCTATGACAAGCTTCTATGACAACCTTTTCAACCCTAGCTTGCACCCCTACTCTCTCACAAGGTGATGACAAGTGGCACAAGAAGAAACCTTCTCTCATACCCTAATTTTGATTGTCAATACTATTTATAGGCTTCAAAACCCAACATCATTCACTGTATAGCCCAAAATACATGACCTAAATATATTATACTTGGCCTAAATACAAGGCCCAAATTATTCCAAATATTCAAAACGATTTATACAATTTAAAGGACTTCTTCTTGATGTTCCATGCTCCAAAGTGATTTTTTAGAAAGCTCTTGGCTCACCCTCTGGCTCCTTGTCCTCTTTATTCTTTAACTAAACCAGATGATTTGATAATTTTACTCTGAACCTATTGGACTTCATGATGCTAATAAACTGCTTGAGTAAATAGACAGGTACTTCAGGTTCAATTTATTAAACTCAACACACATCAGATTGCCTTCATCAAATTGGGGGAGATTGTTAGCACCAAGGCTAAGCACGTGATTTGATGAAGTCAATACTGTGAGCACCAAGGCTTAGCATATGAAGCTGATGAAGACTGCCTCATGAAGAATCTGTTGGAACCAACCTGGACCAGAATTATTCAAGTGAAGACTTTGTGCCAACATGAAGATAGTTGGGTG
>Ga0123340_1004962_pt1 | contig 12654 bp, 10 predicted proteins | sample SirMexnodulemix_FD_89961 | JGI IMG/M metagenome (GOLD analysis project Ga0123340, IMG submission 89961) | Root nodule microbial communities of legume samples collected from Mexico - Siratro Mexico nodule mix | ecosystem: Host-associated > Plants > Roots > Nodule | place: Mexico: Nepantla... | reverse complement strand
TTTTATTTTATATAAAAATTTTTTTTATATCCCCAATGACAACTTATCAAGGGATTTAAAAATTTTTTTTATCAATTTTGCTAGTCTAATAAAATAATTTCACCCTTTTGAAAAAAAAAAAAAAAAACAGTGTTGACAATTGTTGAGTTTGCACTGTGGCTTGTGATACGGGACGTTTGGAAGGGGCAAAAAAGTGGTTAAACAAAACCTCTGATACCATGGAAGAAGTTCGAGAGATACACATCAAACAAACCAGTAAGATCTTTAAGAAGGAAGAGAATGAGGTGATTAAGGTGATTTTTATTTTGTAACCAAATAAGCAATTATACTTCAACAAAAGTCAGAAAAAAATTTAAACTAAAAAAAAAAAATTTAAAAAATACTGATAAATTTAAAAAACCCATAAAATATGTTTCTTTTCACGACTTTGAATGAGATAAATTTTTTCATTATTCGAACTAAAGTTATACTTACAAACATGATTTTGTCTTTATTTTGAAATCATGCTTCAAAACACGAATTGTCCAATCATATAATCTTTTTCAAGACTTGCAACCGTAAAGGAAACATGTCATTCATTATATAATAATAAATAAAATTATAGATACAATGATGTTTTGTTGCATGATTGAGGTTATTAGTATATATTATATTGAGAAAATGACAGAGTTGTCGTGGTGAAGAGGAAGAGCTGGAGGACCTCGTGATTAACGTCCTAAGCCTTTTCTTGCATGGATATCATCGCTTCCTCCCAAACATCCGATACAACACACGCATCACACTTACCCTTAAAAATAACACAACCTGCCAATGCAACTGCCAACTCCAACAACCATGAAGGACCACAACGTTAACGTCTCCGAGCAGAGCATGTCCAAGAACCACATCTCACCCACCCGACACAGGTTTCGGTCCAGAAGGAGGAAAACCACCTCTGCTTGCCCCTTCTCATCGCTCAGCCTCCGCGCATACGACATCCACAACACCAACAGTCCCTACTACAAGGGTCTCACCGACCAGTCCCTTGCCATTGTGGACGCCATACCCTCCTGCACTCAACCTCACACCCCTTCCACCGACCTTTCCAGTCCTTATTACAAAGGCCTCACTGACTATTCCCTTGCTATTGGTCCCTGGACCCCTCACCACCACCCTATTCCTTTTCCCCACAACTCCCTCTCCTCCACCCCTAGTCCTTACTATCGAGGCCTTCTCACTCACTACACCCTTCTCCTTCATGCACCCTCTCTTAACTTCCAACCTTCTGTCAAAACCATGCCAAAACTCTCCCTTCCAAACACCAACACCGACTCTACTTTGAAGGACTTGATGGTCCACGCTGATCACATTGACTTTCTTACTCATGAAACTGACCAAGTTGGTGCATTGGAAGAACTTGGCGAGAACACGACTCCGGTGGTTGATGAAGAGAATGATATTGACGTTGAGATGGTGATTGAAGAGAAGGCATTGAGGGAGAATGTAAGTGTATCGGAAGAAACAATGTTGGTGAGTGATGAGGTTATTGAAGAGAAGGCATTGGGGGAGAAAGCAGCATCAGAAGAAAATGATGTGTGGAAGGAAGAGGAAGTGAAAGGGTCGTGTGTTGTTTCATCGGAATGTGAAGGTAAAGAGGAGGGAGATGTGTACTGCTACACATGGGCAGCCAAATACCAACCCAAGACCTTGGAAGACTTCATCTGCAACCGAGATACTGCATATCAACTCAAAACGATGGTCAGATATATATACCTCTATTTAAATACTTTTATTTTTTAAATAATTAATGTATGAAATTAAAATTAATATTTTTATCTTTTTATAATATCTTATAAAATTACATGAATTGAAAAAATAATTAAATTTTTAATATGATTTCATACTTCTATTTAACTTTAATTTATTTGTTAGTATTTATTTTATAAGAAAATAAAATCAAAATCACTAATATTAAATCAATATTTAATTAAAATTAATTTTATATTAATTAAATAATTAAAATTTTTAAGATGTATTTAAATCGTCAATGAATAAAGACATTAATTATTTTAATATATATATATATATATATTATCTAAGAGTTATTTTAAAATTATTTGCACTAAAATATTTTTAAAGTGTCATTTTTAATTAGATTTAAAAACTGTACCGTCAAATTTGTCTAAAAATATTTAATATATTGACGAAAATGTTAATCTATTTTGAAACCCTAAAAACACAACTTAAATTAATGCTAAACAATAATTGTTAACAAAATTTTCCATACAAAATGTTGGTTATTAGAGTTTTTGTAGTCTTTTAACTTTTTTTTTCATATATAAATAAAAGTAAAACATAGTATATTACGACCATAAATTTATATACATTAATATTATGATGATATTTTAAATTATTTCTTTAGTCATACACGTTTTTATACTAAAATTTTTTATGACTTTTGACTAATCTAAATAAAATTATTATCTTTTTAAACATTTGCATTCAACCATTAAATTTTGGGTTAACCTTTGAATAAAGAGTTAATAATCGCTTCACCATCTCTAAATAAAAGGTTATACTTAACACTACATTTTTTACTAAATAAACCCGTGTCCCAATTCCCCACCATATTAAACTCAAATGTATCTTTATGAAAGGGTAAATTTCTTTAACTTTAATGCCGGTGAGTGGAGAGAGCAAAATTCTCAGTATATATCCTCTTCCTTCAATCACGATTCACTTAAAACACATAGAAAGAAACAACAAACTCTGCGGCCTCTAGTTCCTGCTCTACAATTCATAGCTGCAAACAAACAAAAGATTAAAGTATACCAAACACATTAAAAAAAAAAAAAAAAACTAAACACATTCTCTTACAGTTTTAATTTCCCAGATATGACTTTTGTTTTATGAAACATCTCATCTCACTCAATGTTTCAGTGTTACTTTAATACGCCAATTATATGAAAAACTTGCAAACATTATTTGTTAATGTGACTAATTGATTAGTAATTTAGCGGGCACACTTTTTAAACCAATTAAATGAAATTAAAATTGGATTTGATAATCGCACAGGTCAAAGATGGTTGTGGGTGCAGTCACTTTATATTTGAAGGACCACCCAGTGTGGGAAAGAGATCCATGATAAGGGCTATGCTTGGAGAGGTATTTGGAGCTGACAGGGTTCAGGTAAACTATTTTAATTCAAATATATTTGTATCGTCTTCAGAAAAAAAAAAATTAACCACACTCATAATTTTACCACTGAATGCCATCACAGGTGACAGAAGAATATAAAAACTTCATTTTGAAGGTAACACGGTCTTCATTTATACGTTGCATTTTCATCAATTATAAACTATTTGTTCCTGAATACCGTTTATACATATGTAGGGAGAAATGGTTGATAACGTGCAAGTGCGCGTGAAGAAATCACTCCATCACGTTGAGGTGAATCTGTCAGAGACAAAGGGATACGAAAAGCATGTAATTGTTGATTTGTTCAAGGAAACATATGGGCAGGTGATAGATAACTCGCAGCCTTGTTACCCAGAAAACTGCAAAGCGATCGTTTTGTATGAGGCGGAGAAGCTGTCGACAGAATCGTTGTTGTATATAAAGTGGCTGCTCGAGAAGTATGAAGGGTGTAATAAGGTTTTCTTCTGTTGCTCTGATGAATCTAAGCTCCAACCCGTGAAGCCACTTTGTATCACTCTGCGCCTTTCATCGCCATCAACCCAAGAGCTAGCTAAGATTTTGGAATACATTGCAAATCAAGAAGGAATACAGTTATCATGCCACTTGGTCGAAACCATAGTTTTGAGGTCCAGAAACAATCTACGCCAAGCCATTCGTTCCTTAGAGGCCACTTGCCGAAACAGGTCAATCGCTTCCATATATATAACATGCTAATTAATGCTTTCTTTTTCTTCCTATTATGCAAAAAACTTGAATATATTGTCTGTTATTTTGCATGCAGGGATGCTCTCAAAGACGACGATGTGATTCTAACTGGGTGGGAAGAAGATATTTTGGATATTGCCAAAAAAATAATCCAAGAGCAAAGTCCACGACAGTAAGGAATTAGTTGCTGCTTATATCCCTTGAATGCTTAATTAGGATGTAGTCATCATAGGCTAAATGTTTTTGCATCTTTTAACTTTATTATTATGATTATTGTTATTGAATTATTATGATTTTTTTACAACAAGATAATATAGAAATATCCTTTGTAATAGGCTGTACGCCATTCGTAGAAAGCTGCGAAGTCTTATGAGCCATGATGTTCCTCCTGACTTTATTTACAAGGTAAAGAAATTATATTTTTGAAGTGAAAGTAAAAATTGAATCAAGACAGTTATATGCTCCAACGTAAGACGTTAACTAAGTTGGTTGATGCATGTAGTCTCTGGTACCAGAGTTAACCAGTCTTGTTCATCACTCGCTACGCCCAGGGGTTGCCAAACTCGACAGGGAGTTCATGGTAAATACTCAGGCTCTTTTCTCTGTTTCACTTTATTTTGTTTTGATGCAATTTTTTGTCCCTTCTCAGAGACCCAGTGAAATCAAATTTGAAACCATGAAGCAGCACTTCTGTCATCCTCAAAACAAACCATCGGAATCTGACGAGAAGAACAATGATTCCACAAAAAAGAATAGCTTAACTTACTTAAAAGTGGAAGGTAAAACATTTTCGAACCTTCTATCATTTACCATTTACTGTTCAATATTTTTACAATTCACTTCTGGAGTTGTCACAAAGAAAGTGTGAAAAACGTTTGGACCAAGTAAAAGGTAAATTGAGAAGGGTCATCATAGTAGTTTGATGATTGGAATTATTTTGTTTGCAGAGTTTATTGCGAAAGTGATGAGCTGGTACAAGAATTGGTCTGAAAAAGACAATAAGCAGTAGTGGCACGTGCAGCAACACCTTGTGTCTGTCTTAAATATGAACCAATAAATCATTGCACGCAAATGTAGCCAGAAACCTTTTTGCACGACAGTATATTACCGTGAATGTTGGAGTGCTTCATTTATTAATCTTGCTAGCTAGATTGGGATGCAAGCTAGCTGTGTAATTATTTTCGTACTCCATGTCTGTTACAAAACCAAGGTTGTCGATACTATATCTTTGTCTCATCACTTCAATACAAACAACTTTATCTTAAAATAATCATATATTTTGTGGTGCGTATGCTATGTCTTAAACTGTAAATACAGAAATTTTATTTATTTTTAAATATTCTTTTATTTTTACTATGGCGGTTAAAAAAATAATACTACATAAAATGTTATCACTGTAGGTATGTTTTGACAATTTTTTTAATAGTACTTCTAAAAGGAAAAGATAAAATATTTTTTATAAGTTAAAACTAACTTCTGCATTAAATAAAAATTCTTGTGTATATATTTAAATTTTTATTTATAATTTATATAACAATTGTTAATAATTCCTTAAACTTATATACAATATTAATAAATAAGGGATATAAAATGGCGTGGTATATATATATATATACTAGTATGATTTGTTTTGCATTTGTTAATAAATGAAATAGAAAAATCTACGATCAATTTGTATAACATGTAAATATGTTCCATAAAAATCTTTTGATTGTGTAGATCCTCCCTATAAATAAAGAATGGTAATTCTTAGCCACAAAAATCTAAAAGTTTGGTCCCTTTCACTTGGTAACAAAGCCAGTGTATACACAAATTCATACATGCAAACAATTTGGTTTCATTTTCATCTAATTTACTTCATTTTGATGGCACCCTATGCAACTACAAATATACCTAGTCAGTTCTCAACTATTACACGTAACAATGACTTTTGCTTTGCCACACCAATCCTCACTCGCCATGTTTAATTTGTACATTAATTTTCAAAATAACCATTCTTGTTTATTTATAAAGAAGTTATAGTCTATTAAAAAATATTTTTTTATCAAAACAAATTGAAACACACCGTATTTATTTTCTAAAAATATTATTACCCTCATTAACTAGCCTTAAAATATTTTGTCGAATTTATAATTCACATTCCATTAAATTGTAATTACTAATTAACGACTAAAAGGAACGAAAAGTTTTCAAGTTAAAGTAACATTATATGAATAGCAATTTGAATTGCTTTTTAGTTTGGAATAATAGTTTGGTTAGATCTCACTTGGATATGTAATTTTGAAGAAACTTTCGTGCTAAAAATTTGTCACTGATCTTTATCTGATATATCTTAAAATATGAATGAATGTAATCGTTTTGAAACTGTGGCCTATGTGATCTCAGGAGTCATAATCGTTTGCAGGGATGTTTCTTGGTAGTATATGATAAGACCCTCCAAACAACAAATATCTTTAAACTTCATTGTTTTCCTGATCACTAATCACTCAAAACACTTCATTAATCACAACTAATATGATAATTGTGATTTGTGCCCGTTCAATTGCGTAACGTTGTCTGCTTAAAGCAAATTTGATTTCAGCAACGATCGAAAAAGGTTGATTTTAGATGAGATCTTACTAGGGATTGTTGTTGAGAAAGTTTTGATTAGGAAAAAAGTAATCGTGAAAGAATATGATTCTTTTTATGGGTAGAGTCTGTTTAACACGTGAGATTTAAGTTCATAAATATCCGATTTAAATGGAAAACGAGAGGTGTATTTTAAAATTTTGAAAATAAAAAAGAACGATGTCTGTCAGCTGTAATAGATGCGCGATGAGAGAGAAAGGGAGAGTGGAAGGGTCGTTTGGTGTTATGATGGTGAACGGTGACTACCAATAACTATCTAGGAGAGAGAAGACAGAGAGAGAGAGAGAAGACATAGAGAGAAGAGAGAGAGAGATAGCGGCATGAGTGGCGGAGGAGGAGAAGAGGGAGAAAGTCTGGAGTTCACTCCCACCTGGGTAGTGGCCGCTGTTTGCACAGTCATCGTTGCCATCTCCCTCGCCGCAGAGCGTTTTCTTCATTATGGCGGAAAGTTTCTCAAAGCCAAGGACCAGAAGCCGCTCTTCGAAGCTCTCCAGAAGATCAAAGAAGGTTTTTTTTTTCTTTTTTTTTTTTTCTTTTCCTTCAAATCCAAATTCACGATCTCTCTCTGCACTGTTTCAGAGCTGATGCTGTTGGGGTTCATTTCCCTGCTTTTGACGGTTACACAAAACGGCATTACCAAAATCTGCGTTCCGCCGGGCCTCACGCGCCACATGCTTCCGTGTAGCCTCGACCGCCTCCCCAGCCATGAATCTCATTTCCAGACTTTTTATTTCCCCGGAACACCCAGACGCCTTCTCGCTGCCACGACGGAGGAACACGCACCGCCCCACTCCAAGGCTGAGACTGAGACTGGGGCTGGTTTCTGCGCTCGCAAGGTCTCTCACTAATCGTAACTATAATGAACATTAGATCACATCTTCTAATTACCCCACTCACGCCCATTTCGCTTTTCGCTTTTCAGAATAAGGTGCCTTTGTTGTCGGTAGAAGCACTGCATCACCTCCACATCTTCATTTTTGTCTTGGCTGTCGTACATGTCACCTTTTCCGTACTCACCGTTGTCTTTGGAGGTGCCAGAGTGAGTTCTATGCCATCAACTCAACTCTTTTCTCTTTTCTCTTTCATCACTTTTCTCTGTTCATGGTATCGCTCTCATTCTATATACAGATTCGTCAGTGGAAACACTGGGAAGATTCAATTGCAAAACGGAACTACGAACCCGACCAGGGTAAATTATTTCTTTTATTTTATTTCCTCAATTCTTTCTACACTCTCCTCTCTGTGTTTTCAAATGCTTTTATTATTCCTGTGCATTTTGTCTTTGTTAATAAATGTAATATGCCTTTTATGCTTTTGGTACTGCTTATTTACTTTGTGTCACCTGAAAAGCATCAAACCTTTGCAAAGATTTTTCTAGTGCATTTTTAAATCTTATTATTTCCTCGCTCCCACTTACGTGCCTGTTGGGTTGATGCAGTTCTGAAACCAAAGGTCACTAATGTTCAGCAGCATGATTTTATCAGGGGCCGTTTTTCTGGTATTGGCAAAGACTCTGCACTAGTCGGTTGGTTGGTAAGTTAATTACAAGTTTGCATTGGTCTGTAAGTTTAATGAATACGATAAATGAAGATATGCTGATGTCATATTTGGGTCCTTCGCACTTACAAGCTTTATATGGCCCATTTAAAGAGACACTGATGCATCTTTGGTTGGATCCTTAACATTTACAAGCTTTATATAGTGGAACAGCGCATGTGCCTTATTTCTTTGGTATCCATGCTGATTGTCTTTGTCCAGTCTTGCTTCTCCTCAATTCATATACTTCCATCTGTTATACTTCAAGTCTTGTCAAAGTTTTTTTTTTTTTTTAAATATTGCTTTGTTTTAGATCTTGTTTTTTAGTTTGATATACTTTTTCCTTGATGTTTGATTACCACCACGTAGTTATTTTCTTCACCACACAACAGATAAACTTTGAAAGTTAAAGCTAAGCTAGTGCCTTTTTAGTGTTTTTGTTTCGTTTTAGTTATCTCTCTTAATCATTTGTTGCTTCTTTCAGATATCCTTTTGTAAGCAATTTTATGGATCTGTGACAAAATCAGACTATGTGACGTTACGACATGGTTTCATTATGGTAAAGCTCTAGTGTGCCATATTTGTTGTCAAATTAATAATCTCTCAGCTAGCTATTGGCCAATGGCTTCGATGCTTGAGTAGTAAAATTTATCCTTTCATGTTTTTTTTTAGACCCACTGCAGGACAAATCCAAAGTTTAATTTTCACAAGTACATGATTCGTGCCCTTGAAGATGATTTCAAGAAAGTTGTTGGTATAAGGCAAGTTCTTCTACATTATTGCTTCTATGTGCGTATGACATTTATACATCATTTAATTGCCAATAAAACTTTATTGTCATTTGTCTCATTGTGTATAGTCATTGGTTCTTTGTAATAAGAATTACATTTTGTGGTTGCAGTTGGTATCTTTGGCTCTTTGTGGTTATCTTCTTGTTGCTCAATATCAATGGTATGCTATAAGATATGAAGTTATGCTTCTCGTATGTTATCAGTTAATTGGCTCTGCCTACGCTGACACTACTTTACAATGTCAAGAATGGCATCTAAAACCCGGTTTTTTGTTTATGTGCTTACCTCATGGTCTGTTTTTGGACTGTGGTAGTCTTATTTATGTCTGTGTGTTTTTGTAATGAAGTTAATTTAAATAACATTCTGAAGTAAAATAGGAAAGCTTAAGTAAATAACATGCCAGTTAACAATATTGACCAATATACGTTTGCCTACAAATAGTAGTAATTGATCTAGTTACTTCTTTTGGTTTTGTTGATTACTAAATAACATCACTTGGAATCTTGTTGTTGAGACGTCTACTTAACTTTTCCAGGTTGGCATACATATTTCTGGATTGCTTTTGTTCCTTTCGTCGTAAGTATCTTGATTAAATTTTTACCCTTTTTGTTTGGACATTTACATGGCCGTGCATTCATTTTACTAGGTTTACATACCCTTCTGTCTTAATTTTGTTCAAGGGATATTTTGTTTATTGCATGGACTTTCTTAATCAAATCAAACAACTATACAGTACAAGACTATTGTTTCTATTGAGAAGACTTGAACTATGTAAGAAAATAAAGATTGATTTTATTGATAACAATTACACCAAAACTTTAAAAAATAAAATAAAAATATGCTGAAATAAATAGGAAGATTCTGAAAATATTTTTTCCAAATTACTATTGAAATATTGAGAATACTTTTTATCTTAACCTCTTATTTACAACAAGAAGGATGGAGGAAGGGGGAGATATACTTGCAAAGGCACCTTAACACCTACATCAGTAACATTATATTGGAAGGGTGTGTGTATCTTGTGTCTCTGTTTGTGGTTGTGCTTTGCTGGGAGTCATGTCAAGGGCAGCTGAGTGTGGCCATTAGGCAATCCTTGTAAAATGTGGTGGATTCCGTTATTGGCTGAATATTCTAGAACCCCTTGTAAGTGAAATGTAAGGAGGTGCTGTAACTAGCCTTGTTGGGTCTTATTAGTGTACAGATACTTGGCGAGTTGGGCCCTTGCTACTTAGTCCAGAACAGGAGTTATCCATGTGACATGTCTTACCAAATGGGTTGTGGGAGGGAGAAGGAAATTTTGTTTATTTTAGTTATGCTTTTGTCTTGTAATTTCTGATCAAATATTCTTGTCAATCAGTTTTTAAGCCATAAGAGTACCAATTGTAGGCAGGACAGATTTCCAGGAATACCATTCCTATGAGTATTATTCGAAGGAATTTTGATCCTGGAAACAACTAGTATTATTTTATGTCTTCTGAAACAAATGCCCTTAAGAATGACATTAGTTATTGCTTACTTTGGGACTTTTCTTTTTGTAATTTTCCAATTATTATTTTTATTGGTTATAGGAGAACCACTTTTGTGCTAGTGTTTTGCTTTCTTGTTAAACCCGTATGCACTGGTATGCATGTCTATTTGTTCGAGCAAGATGATGTATAGTAGGCTTTCTCTGTTTGGAGTATCCTTATTTTTTTTTTTGTCACCGTGCTGTATCTCCCCCTTCATTAATTTCATAATTCTGGTTTGCATCCTTTCAGCTTTTGCTTGCTGTGGGCACTAAGCTGGAGCATGTGATAACCCAACTAGCTCACGATGTGGCTGAAAAGCATGCAGCCATAGAAGGTGACTTAGTTGTGCAGCCATCAGATGATCACTTTTGGTTTCATCGGCCCCGTGTTGTCCTCTTCTTAATTCATTTTATCCTTTTCCAAAATGCCTTTGAGATAGCATTTTTTTTCTGGATATGGGTAAGCAAATAATTCTCTTAAAGAATAAGTTGGAATATTCTCTGCCAACCCTTTTTCTTATTCTTTTTTTTAGTTTCGTTTTGCTTTTTGGTTTAGGGAGGCACTGAGTGGTTGGGGGTAATTATATGTAGTTGTGTTTAATATAATGAACCCCTTGTGCTCTCACTTCTCAGGTTACATATGGATTTGACTCCTGTATAATGGGGCAAGTTCGATACATTATTCCAAGGCTCGTTATTGGGTAACTGCTAATTTTCTTTTTGAGCAATGTGAATTCTTTCTTCGTGACTATCAAAGTATTTAGCTGAATCTTTTCTCTCTTTATCCTCTTTTATTTCCTTCTATACATTGGGATTACAGGGTATTTATTCAAGTATTATGTAGCTACAGCACCCTGCCACTCTATGCATTAGTTACGCAGGTAGGCACGCGTAAACTAAAGTGTAGATTAATTATGAATTTAAATAGTGTCCTCTTTGCATTGACTTCCATTATTTGACACTGTAGATGGGAACTCACTATAAGAGGGCAATATTTAATGAGCATTTGCAACAAAACATTGTTGGTTGGGCACAAAAGGCGAAGAGGAGGAAAGAACAAAAAGCTGATGGCCATCCTGGCCAAGGGAGTTCTCAGGAAACTGGTAATACAGGAATCCAGCTTGGGTCGATTTTCCAGAAGAAGGCATCTGCTCCAGGAAACAGTTCTTCTGCCCCCAATACTGACGGAACCAGCTGAGTCTGCATATCTAAGTGAACAATTACTATCTTATTCTGTAAAGTTGCACACAAATAGCACTCTTCTTTATATTATTTTCTTTGTTGCTTAGTGTAGCATCGTGGAACATCCATTTGAGTAGGTGTAAGCGTTTTTGCGTAAGTTTGAAGTTCTCTAAGTAGATGCTAGTGAAGGCCATTGTCATTTCTGAGATCACTCTGGGTCATTGGAAAGAGCTGCAGGATCGTCCAGTTTTAATACAAGAGTGTGAAGCATATTAGCTTAGTATTTTTATTTATAGTTTAATGTATACAAATGTTTTCGATGAATGAGATATATGCAATTGAAATTGTGAACTGCAGAGAAACCTCGTGGGACAATCATCACCCAATCGATCTTTAGAAAAAATGCTTCATGATCAACACACATGAAGCCTCCACCTATTACATCTGCTATGATAGCAGCCACCTAAACCCCACGTTGGATAACTAAGTAATAAGTAATAACTCGAAAAAAAAAAGGATGCTTAGATAACAAATAAATGTCATTGAGCACTTAAAAAATAAAAACAAAACTATTTACAACCAAGAGAGGGAAGTTTAGAATGTCATAAATGATGGAGGGAAAAAAAATAGAAATAAAAATTATGGATTGTAAATCACATTTGTAGATTAATAATGATATGTTTGTGTTAGAAATCAAACCAACCGAATGGAAGAGCAAAAAGTTAGTTTTGTAGTTACGGAGTAAATTTATATTATTAAGAAAGATTGAAAACACTGGTGAGTTTAACCCTTTTTTTTCCTTTCTCTACTTCTTAAGCGCCACCATATAAATAGTGAAAGATTGGTTGTTTTACTTCTGTTCCTTTTTATTTAAACTGACTAGCAAAACCAAAAAAAAAATTAATATATTAAAATAATATAATTTTTATAATATATTACTTTGTAATTTTCATAATTTTATTATTTTTATGGATAATTGATTGAAAGATGGGAATAAAACAGTTTTAAAAAATAAATATAATGTTATAAAAATAATCTTAAAAAATTATGTGACGAATTATTTTAAAAAATTATTTAATTATTTTGAATAGAGAAAAATTATTCAATTATTTATTTTATTAAATAATT
>Ga0123340_1004960_pt1 | contig 12655 bp, 9 predicted proteins | sample SirMexnodulemix_FD_89961 | JGI IMG/M metagenome (GOLD analysis project Ga0123340, IMG submission 89961) | Root nodule microbial communities of legume samples collected from Mexico - Siratro Mexico nodule mix | ecosystem: Host-associated > Plants > Roots > Nodule | place: Mexico: Nepantla... | reverse complement strand
ATATTAATTACATTAAGTTAATTAATTACATTTTTTTAATTATAGAAAAATTATAATTTTATATATTAAAATATTATTATATCTATTACATTATTTACAAACTTTTAACTCAAATCTTATCATCTTTCTCTTAATTCAAATAATCAAACTTTCCACATACTTTTCTCAAATCATCTCAAATCCAAACCATCCCAAATCCAAACCAACCCTAACTGAATTATTTATTTCTTACCTCATCCTCCTCTTAAATTCTTAATACATCATAAGCAATATAACTCAACTCATAATATCAACGTATCAAAATACTCCTAAGGAAATCCTTATTATTCATCATGCTCTCCTACAACTTCACATAATAGATCACCCACCAATAACAACTTGTTCGGATCTCTTATGCCGAACGACGAGGTCTTGATATGCACTATTTCTAATTTTAGCCATAAATACCTCGTATTGGAGTCTTAGAAAAAAAAAAAGTAACATTTTACAAAATTTTTATAATATCCCAAATTTATTAAAAAAATTTCAGAATAAACATTTAAGAAAAGTATTCCCGAGTGAGGATCCGACCCTACCCTACGCAAACGGGTTGGTGCTAACCTCGAAAAGGCCACTATGACCCGACCCGACCCTGTAGAAGCAAATATATTGATTATTTGAGTGGAAAGTGGCAACCGTTGGAAACATAATATTTGAATGGCAACTGTATTTGGCGGGTGAAGACGGATTTCCATCTGTCTTTTTCTTCTTAGAAGGAATAATACTAAAAACAAGAACAATAATAATATGATAATAAAATGTGGAATCTTGAACATGATTGGTACTCTCCCAAGAGTCTTCTGAGCACTCCCACCCATTATGATTTTCCAGTAAATCATTCACCATCCCTCAATCTTAGTTTCAATCTTGCAACTTTTGTATTTGTTTATTCATTATTTTTATTTTGTCCAGGGTGATCGCTTCATTCCCAACAGGAGTTTGATGGATCTTGATCAAGCCCAGAGTTTGCTCACAAACAGGACCAAAAAAATTCAGAATAAAAAATTCAATGTATCATCCCTCTTTTTCACTCATTTTATGTGTTTGTTCTCTTTTTGAACCATGACTTTTGAACCTTTTGAATTTTGATGGTTGGGATTGTACCCCTTCTTTACTGAGATTCAAAGAGTTCTTTTTGGTTTCTAAAGTTGCCAACTTTTTCCTCACAACTCAAGGAAAGCCATTCTTGTTGAAATTCTTGAATGTGTATCTACTTTTCCCATGGTTGGTTGTTTTTTACCACTACAAAATACATTTTTTCTTGCCTCTGCAATATTTGGTGCATCAGATTCTGAATGTGTTTATATTTTATTTCCATTGTTGAAGTTATCTTGTCAGAGAAATCATGTGTATTCCGGCTTTATATTGTGTGTGTTTTTTCTCTATATTCAATGACAGGATGTGTATAGACAGATAGTGGATGAGAAACTAAGTTTGGATTCAGAAGGAAAGCCATTTAGGATGTTAGTGTTTAGAGGAAGTCCAAAATCAAGCAGAAAATCCATTCGTTACATTGATGAGATACGAGAGGAAGAAGCAGCGGCATTGCAAAACATAAGCAATCAACATCACAGTTCTAGAAGATTGCCTAAGGTTTTATTCATATCAGTGTGTGTTTTTCTAGTTTTTTTTGTTAATGATACTGTTTTTATTGTATATTCTATTTTTAGATAGTGTGCTCAGTTCAATTTGTTCAATCATTTATTTATTGTTGAGTGGTAGAATTTATATCTGTCTAAGCAAAAATGTACCTTTATGCCTTTGGTGTGACCTTGTTCTAAATGTTCTTCAGTACTAACCCTAAAACGTATCAACACAAATACTTTACTTTTGTGATTGTCGGCCAAAACAATATTCCTAAGTTGCCGTTGACAAATTACATTTGTGATGTTTTTTCTATTTATCTTATTGAAAAGAACAACTGAACACAACTAAATTACATGCCTTTGCAAAACTATGAAACTCATGTCACTGTCAGAACATTCATGTTTAGATATACTACATCATAACAGGCTAATATGTCATAGATATATTACATCATAAACCATAAAAGGGAGAAATTTTCATAACTAGTAACTTGTGTATTTTCCTCAAATCAGCTATATATCCAATATTCAAAGCCATGATCTTATGCTGCACTCTGATTGGATGAATGGCATAACTACACTTGCAGGGAGAAGCAAGGATATTGGATGCACCGAATATTAGAAATGATTACTATGCAAACATCATGGATTGGGGGAAAAACAACATCCTTGCTGTTGCTTTAGGCTCAAACATGTACCTTTGGAACTCAGAGAATAGTAATGTGACAAAGTTGTTTAATGCCACTGGCAACGATTTTCCTACGAGTGTTTCCTGGTCAGAGGATACCAAATACTTGTCAATAGGATTCAAGAGCTCAAAACTTGAACTCTGGGATGCAGAAACTTCCAAACCAGTATGTTTCTTTCTTTTTATGGGGCTTCTCTAGGGTCAGCAAGTAGTTAGTTACACACTACAAATGTGTGCACATAACTCAGTTTTTAACTTTCAGATAAGGATCCTCGAAGGTCATGGTGAAAGGATAGCAACCATTGCATGGAATGGTCATATTTTAACTTCTGGAAGCCATGACAAGTACATTTTAAATCATGATGGTAATCACTTGGTCCTTTCAACCCTTTTCAGATTATTGAGTGTATAACAACATAGTGATGAGATAATTTAACATGTTGACGTTTCATGGTCTTGTAAGCAGTTAGAGCAAGAACAAATGTGATATCCCGGGTAAAAGCACACACAGCAGAAGTTTGTGGTCTGAAATGGTCAAGGAGCAACATATTGGCAAGTGGTGGAAATGAAAATCATATTTATGTATGGGACTTGGCTAAGATGAGTTCCTCCAATTTCTTGCACTGTTTTAAGGACCATTGTGCTGCAGTGAAGGCACTTGCCTGGTGTCCTTATGATTCAGGTGTGCTTGCCTCTGGAGGTGGCACTGAAGATAGATGCATCAAGTTATGGAATGTGAAAAATGGAACCTGCATTTGCAGCATAGACACAAAAGCTCAGGCAAGACAGTTATTTGTTTCCTTGTTTTGGTAACTTTGTTGTTAAGTATTAAGCATTGTCATTAGCCAAAAAGAATGAATCAACATTTTCTTAATTGGACTGATGCATTTCATGCAGGTTTGTGGATTAGAATGGAATAGACATCACAAGGAGCTATTGAGTGGTCATGGATTCAGCACAAGTGCACATCACAACCAACTTTGTTTGTGGAGATATCCATCAATGACTAAAGTGGGAGCCTTGGACCGTCACACTTCTCGAGTACTCGATCTATGTCAGGTATGTTGCAACGTCACTATGAAACATCAGAAGATTAATGCAACATGTTTCATTCATCAAAGTGTGAAATAATGAAATTAAATATTTAGCATCATCACTATGAAGAACATGAGTACGAATTTCAACATTATGTTTGATGAGTCCAAGTTTGGTGAACATGATGAAACAATTTAATCTTTGATAGTTACTTAAAATGAGATTATTGTTATGTTTTGCAGAGCCCAGATGGTTTAACTGTGGTGTCAGCTGGGGCAGATGAAACTCTTCGCTTTTGGAATGTATTTGGGCCACCTGCCATTAATAATTATGAGACAGATCTGGATAACCTTTTGTCTCTCAAGGTGTCCCCATTAAGGTGATGGAAACAACACAATTTTCTTCATTCTTGCTTATAAATTGTAAGGTTGACATTGGTCTTATTATACATTAGCAATCTTATTTTAGAAAGTAGGTAATGCTTAGGCTTATACCAAATATTATTTGGTTCAAACAGTCAGCTCTCTCATCCATTTAAGTGAATATAATTATTAACTTTAAGTATTAATACATTATATGAAATTTGTTATAATGTATTAAAAATTATATATCTATGTATCTGTCTTTACTTGATATATAATTACATTTATTAATTTAAAAATATTAAAATATTTAAAGCAAAGTTTTTCATTAATTTGAATATTTAAAAAAAATATGTTGAGAGTGGCAATGAAATATTTCAACAAATGAAACATATCATTTTGATTGCAAGGCAAAAGAATACAGCAGGCTTCACAGATAGCACTGCCAAGGCTCAACTAAGATTTGTTTCCCCTTTGGGAAATAACTTTTTGTTCTCTGACAACATCAAACTCTAATTGGTTTTTGCAAGACAATCCATAAATTAAGGCTTAAAGCCATCAGGGCATGTCTAAACTATGTATGAAGCATTAAATTACAACATTTATCATAGAACAAAATTTGCAGCTTGAAGTGATTTAGCCTCTATTATACCACATCCAGCTAGTGCAAAGAATACATATTTCTAAACTCCACATGAAAAATATTTCACTCATCTGCACCCAAGTCAGCATCACTATCAGAATAAATCTCAGGAGCAGCTTCACTGCTTCTAGGTTTCTGTTCTTCTCTTTTATTCCTCTCAGCCTCTTTCTCCCTCTCCACAATTCGAGCCTTAGCTTGCTCCAGTCTTGAGCTGACTGCATCCCAAGACACAAGCTTATCCATGAACGCTGATATATAATCAGGGCGCTGGTTCTACAAAGATAACAAAGCAGTCATAGATGTATATTTATCTATTGAGCAGAATTATCAAAGATAGTAATCACTGTGAAATTCTCTGAACTAACATCTTACCTGAAAGTCAATGTAGTAAGCATGCTGAATAAAAGTGAAATATTATGACAAAGTCAGCAAAATTTTTATCAAAGAAATGAGATGATAGTTTTAATGTCCTCAAATCCACTAGAACAAAGTAAACTAGATTAGTACCTCCCAGACATCAATGGTAAGGAGTGGCTGCAAGAAATTAATATTGAATCTTGTCAGACATTTTAACCATGATGCTGGGGCCTTACCATAGCATTCATGTTTTAAAATATAAAATGAATTTTGAATATTATAGCTAATCCTTATAACTTACATGATAGTAGTTCCAAACAAGGGGGTTCACAGCATTGGGAGTCTTCACCACAACTAGCTTCTTGTCCTCGTCAGATGGAAGAGGATTCACAGCATTTCCCACGTCAAGTTTGGTTTCTTTATCTATATATCAAAAGGAAAAAGAAGGGTAAAGGCTACTTGCTAGGTTAGATATACCAAGAAAAATAAAAAATGAATGCCAGAAGATTAGAGTGTGATCATAAGGGTATTTACTCACAGGCAAGCCATGCCCATCCTGAACCAAATTGTGTTGAAGCAGCAGCCTTGAACTCGTAAAGGAATTTTTCAAATGAACCAAAGTCTCTTTCAATCAGCTTTAGAAGATCCCCATATGGCTTTCCACCACCACCGGGTTTCATGGACTCCCAGAAGAAGTCATGGTTCCATGCCTGCAAAACGTTGAACATGATTGCTATGCAATGGTTTAGAAAAATAGACAAAACTTTATGATCACAAGTATGCATGCCTGTGCTGCATTGTTGAAAGCCGGAAGAAAGTCACCCTTATTGTATGAAATAACTACAACGTTCTCCAGTGACTTCTCATCTAGATCCGTTCCATCAATTTGCCTGTTTAGATTATCTACATAAGTCCTGTGATGCTTCCCCCAATGATATTCGAGTGTCTCGTGACTCATAACTGGCTCCAAAGCATTCTGAGAATTTTCATTATGACAGTATTGGTAAAAATATGTATTATCAGTCCAGCATCAACATAAAAATCTCCACAAGTACAAGACATATGGTAGGTCATTGCAAAAACTACAAGAAACTCTTCTGACATTGGTTAATCAGTTCAGTGTAACTGATGTGCTGCACAGAAAGAAATTAAATGGCTAGCTGTAATAAACTGAAGTCTGCCCAACAGAGTGATTGTAATTATAGTAATTCAAGTCAATGCGATATTAACTTCAAGAAAAATATACAGCCAGGCTAAATCTAATTTTATGGCAATTGCCATGTTTCATTTCAAGCACAGTTCTCTTTAAAAGTTTGCCAACTTGAAGGAAAAGTTTGCCAACATGTTTCATTGGGAGAAGCACAGCACTAAAGCAAGTAATTGTAGTTAGTGAGTCCAAAGCCTTATAAACCCCACACCAAAATCTCATTTCCAAGGTGGACCTCAAGTCCTATACCTTGCAATTGGATCCAACACAATTAATTTTAATAAGTAATAAATGGAATAAAGGACAAACTTTAGATCTTACCAGTGGATACGGTGGTGGCTTCAGCTCAAACTTTGCAGTGATTTCAATACGTCCAGCTTTCCTTATACATCTACTCTGCAGCATTCAACATATTTTCATAAAATTAAAGGCCAATAAAACAATATTCTTCTTACATTTTTTTTCTTTTAAGAAGATGAAAGAGTGAGAGGTTTAAATAGACAAATTTTTAAACAGGACATGCTTTTCCAGCCAGAAAATTTAAGTGAAAAGCCCAATATGATCGGACAAACATTCCAAATCACAGACAATGTTACACACTTAAAATCATAAAATGTAGTAGTAATCCATAAAAAGGTCATAGATTGGCTGTAAAGTTTGAGCATTTATTGTTGAATTGAAGGTCAGATTCATATTCAATATATCAATTTCGTTCACTTCTTTCCATAAGTCGTTTTTCTAATAGGTCACCTTACACATTTCAGCCGATTTTACATCGATAGGCCTGGAAGTTTTCTTTTAGTTATAGACTCCTTTTCTCATCTCTTGATTTGAAGTGTTCTTTTTCTCACAACATAATAACTATGTGACCCTGGAAGTTTTCTTTAGTTATAGACTCCTTTTCTCATCTCTTGATTTGAAGTGTTCTTTTTCTCACAACATAATAACTATGTGACCCAAAAGGATACTAAGCAACAGGTGATAACAGATTTGAGTTTCGCAGAAACAGATTTATGCAAGGGATTCCAGAGACACCCTAAACCACACTACACTTAGTGACAGTAAAAAACCAACATCTAGCATCAGACATTTCACATTTTCCTACATTCGGAGATTTAAAGGAATATGTATTTAAGAGTGTTTGACAGCTCATAATATACATTCTGCAATACAGGAATTGACCAATGCTATTACCACTGAAAAAAAAAAATCCAATATCCTCTTTCAAATGCTAAAACTAAATATACTATGCAGTACAGGTTTAAGAAACTAAGAGAATGTCATTGTAACGAACATGTTCTTCACGTCCCACGGTATAATATTTATAGGAGAAATATTAACAACACACTCTCCATCACACTCTTCACACTTGTAATTTAATAGTTTTTAGTAAATTTTAATCAATAGCAGAATGTACAAAGTGTTATACATTTTGAGCATTCCAAAAGCCAACAAATCCCATATTACTTAGTTTTCTCACTTTCAAAGGGCTTTATATATCAAGACTCTCAAATACATTCAAAGTGGACAGCAAAGGCGGTATTTCTTACACTCATGAAGTCATGGTCTCATTTGAGTTTTCTGGACATTGTTCATGTTCTAAATCAACTTTTACTACCCAAAGTGTGATGCTACTCTTTATATTTTTATAATATCCACATTTTTTATATTTTTGTAATATCATTGTCAAACCAAGTCTTAATTTTGTATGCATTTGTTCATGACTAAGAAGCCCAAACCAACAAATAGACTAATCTTAAGCCTTCTCTTGTGCACATAAATAAATTGTTCTTCACTTCCTACTTGTTTATGTAGTCCAAAAAAGGGCACTCCAACGAGGAAGAACTCATATGAATTGAATTTCAGTAAGGATTCCATTGGTAAACACAGCAAGCAACAGCAAAAGACACATGACAATAAAAATAAACTTATATTATTCCTTTTCTATTAAAAAAAATCAGATAAATAAGTTATTGATCCCACATAAATTTAAAAATTTTGAGTTCTAGTCCCTCTAAAAATTTTTGTGAACTTTTAATCCATTTTTATTGCTCATAATCAGTCCCAGGGAGGGACTAAAAATGGGAACAAAGGGTAAAATTTAACTCCTTACAGAAGAATTATGAGCCATAAAAATATGAGGAAATGAAAATGGGAATCAAATTTTAGAGGACCAAAACTAAAAATCTGAATTGGATGCGAAACAAAAACTTACTTATCCCAAAAGGAAAGAAAAAACATTTCTTAAAATGCTAAAATTGTGTATTGGAAATGGAAATGGGCCATAAGTAATGGTTGGAAAGCAAACCTCTTTCTTCCATTTATTCCACAATTTGAAGGTACCCAAAGAGAACCCTGCTAGCCAAACGAGAACCCATGTCAGAGAGAAAGAGATGAGTGAGAGAAGAGAGAGAAAGGTGGAACCTTGAGTTTGGGGAGGAAGAAAAGGCGAAGGTGAGAGAAAAGTAGAAGCAGCAGTGGAAGTGGAGGTTAGCCAATTCATCTTCTGGTCTGCCTCTGCTGCTTACTGAGCTGTTTCAAAAGGCTCTCCTAATCTTCTTGTCTGTAACACCGCTACAGTATAAAACCAGACACTTCGGAATACATGGTACAATCCTCGTATCTACTCTTCTAACACTTCCTTATCTACTTGTTTCTCAATATTTTCATCTCTTTTTGTTTTACTTTGATCTCACACTAAAGCTTTGTTTTCAGTAGATATTATCATAAAGAGAAGAGGTACGAATAAATAAGATTTAGTTTTTCTAATATTTTATTTTACCTGATAATAAGTTTTAGTTTCAATTTCGGTTGTTTATTTTTGTACGAAATTTGTTTTTTTTTTTTATCTTTACCAAAGTTTAATGTGATCTCATTCCTTTTGTAATTTCTTTTTATTATTTTTCTTTAATAATATTTGTTTATGTATGAGGTCTTACCCTTTTATAAATCTTTAAATTAAAAGAGTTTTAATTTAGTTTCTGATTTGATTTTTACACACTAAATTAAGAAATTAAAATGAATTTTTTATTTCTTTATACAAATTATTACTGTTTAAAGAATCGTAAAAGTATGTTATTTTTTTAATTAAAACAAAACTAATGAAAAAAGGAAATTATTTCTCTTTCATTTCATTTCAAGATGTGGGAAAAGAATTTTTATTGAGTTAGACATTACCCCTTCTTAAATTTAATCTTTTGGTCTTTCTTATTTATTATCACTTTATTTATACCAAAACAAAGGAAAAGTATTTCTAGAAATAGAAAGAAAAATATTATACAACAAGAAATAAAACTAATATATATATACACACACATAACAATTGTTATATATAAGCTGATTTTGTTTGCGTGATTATTGTCTTCATTTTTGGAGGGAATTGTGAATATGTTTCATCATAAATTTACTTATTTATTTCTCTAAACTGAGATAATGGATCTTATTAGATTTTAAGATTACATCACACTTCCAAAGATTAGTTTTTCTGATTTCTCCGCCAATTATTTATTTTATTACACTATTTGTTTCGTGTTAGCTTTGCATCTTCGAACAAGAGTAAGGCTTCGAACAACAATATTTAATATTTAAACTCTTGATTCAATGAATCCATTCAAAACTGATCAAAAGGGCATGTGTCAATGTACATCAATCATCCCACCCAATAATGTAATTTGATTTGCTTCCCAAAAGTGTTTCCTAATCAAATGTAAATTAAATTCATCTTTGTTCCAGCTCAGAGTTACTCATGCCAACTTATGCTTTAAGATGTCATATTTTGTAGATTCCATGTCTAAATTGCAAATATTTTTCACACAAAATTAATAGGGTCATAAATCGTTATGTTCAATCCTTAGTTGAACTCTCAAGTTTTTTTATGCATGTGAGAATATAAATGACTGGTTTAGAATATAGTTTTTGGATCCTGAAAGTAGTTATTCTCACCAAATAAGAATAGATGTGAGACATGAAGAGTAAAGAATCAATAGATTTAATCAAATAACACAAATTAGTGGTAAGTCTATGTTGAAGAAGATCTCATGGTAAACTGTTTTATGGTGCTCATGGGAGCTTATGCCCAAACCCTTTTCCTTGGGACAAGATCTGATGTCTTTATTTGATCTATCTTTGCAGCAACAATAAAATCATTCATACTTAAACCTCCTGCAAAATTTTGAACCATTTCCACATCATGTTACAAGATGAGAATACACAGGACATATTTAAGGATGAAAGAATAACATCTCTTGACCATATAGCAACAATAATATGAACAGTTTACAAGACATTTTAGGTTAAACCTCAGTAACATCATTGTATTTAACCATACATAATTGTCAAGATTAGAAATTAGCAGTCATATAACTACTTACCAAATCTATTTTTATTTTATTAAAATTTTGACCATTTAAATAAGTTGTAATATCAATATTTACTATCTCATTCAAGTGACTACCATTTCTGAGGTATATATAATGAGCAACTCTCTTATACACACATTGGCACCTACTAGATGATGTTCCCTGTGGGGGTGTTAGTGCTAAATAGAATGAAAGCAACTGATTATATAGGAATTTTGATGGTATGGAACTGAAATGAAAATATTCTATGGTATTGAATGTGATCCACAAGAAGCGTGCAAGTTTATTGCTTACCAATGGAAGTTGTCCATAGTTCTGCCCTGACTTGATTTGGTTGTTCTAAGCAGATATTAGGGAAATGGCCTGCAGCCTCAGCAACCTTAGAGATCCTGTTAATTAGTTCAACCCCACATTTAAAATCTCTCAATTTCCACAAGCATTGAAGTTTTTGTCCACCTTCCTCATTCACAAGTCTCCAGCCCACAACCTACAAAAATGAAGAGAAAATAGGTTCTAAGAAGGTGGAAAACGCAAAAAGGACCATCACATACATAGCTATTCATTTTTCTCAAAACATAATTTTATAACAGGTAAACTATTAAGCTCTAAAATCAGTGTTTATCACTGAAAATGCCAATTGAAGCTAAAAGCTATCCAGAAGAATTATCCATCACCTCACTTTCTAAATCAAAATTCTGAATGTCAAACTACTGTAAACAACATGAAAGCGATATTTAGGCAACTTTGTTTCAAGTAAATAAACATAACCAAATCAGCTACAATAAATAACATGATCGGATTTTAAAACTCCAGAGGCGGAAAGTTAACAAACACTACCATAAAATCGCAACTATCTGCTTGTTCAACATTTTGCATAGTAGTTCCAACGCACACTTATCATTGGACTTGGCTAACTTGTGTTGACTCAATCAAAAGTTTTCAAGATGTACAGAAACAGATCACATATGATGCTTCTCAGTACAGAACCAAACTAAAAAATCCACATTTTCAGAGTCTAAAATGTGAACGATCCAAAGCATACAATAGAATGTTAGCATATTCATTCTACTGTTTCGAGCATACTATCCTTTATTATAGACTAAAATTTATTGGACATCACAAATTTATATAGATCGCACAGAAAGTCCAAACAGGGTCACAACTTCATGCACATGAGATCTACTACCTTAGCTATCCACTTTGAAGATATATAGAGGGTCATTGTAAGTGTGGAAACCAAGCAACATGAGACTAGTTGCCTTTTGTAATACCAAAATGCATAAGAGTAGTTGAGTATTATCAACTCTTTCTTGTTATTTGAAAATCTATGTTAGGTTTTAGTCCAACCTTCCTTTTTACTCCTCCCAGTTTATAACATCTACTCCCAATTATTGTAATTTTTCTTACACTTTTTGGTCCTTGCCATCAAATATCAGTTTACTTTGTTTAATACAACTCATTAATTAATATCCATATCATACTAAACAACAATGTCAACTGGAACCAAAAAGCCAATCATCTTGTTTCAGTTACTGAGCCTATTTGGATAAATTTTATCCAAACAAAATAAAAAAGAAAAATAAAATGAGTTTATTACTTTTAAATTAAAATTAGTTTATGCATAAATATAAATCAACCGTTCTCATATCAATTGTCCACAGCTTAATATTTTTTTATTCACTATTTAAAGTGTATTTTGACAAGTTTCTCCGTAAAAACAGTAAAAAGGAAAAGTTAGAAAGAAAAAAAAAAGTTTATTTATGACTTTATTAAAATATTTTTATGTAATTTTTCTTGGAACTACTGGAGGGTAAATTTCAAATTGTCCCTAGCATATACTACGAGGTGGGTGGTTGTTGTTACCTTTCTGACGAGCACCTGAGCGTCATGTTCTGAGATGGGGCGTTGCGAAGGGGAAATGGGAGCACAGTCCTGCTGTGAGAGAGAGAGAGCAGAGATATTGGGGATGAGGATTTTGTGTTCGGTGTTGCCGTATCCCAGCACCTTCTCTCCGAACGAGCTCTCCAATTCCGCCGGAAAAGGGTCCCTCGCCCCGAAGTCCCCCAGGAACTCATTCGCGTCGATGGCGCGCGTCACCACCAGCGACCCCACCCGGTTTCCACCGCGACTCAGCGACGGGGCGATTGTGGGCCACGTCATCGCCTTCGGGTGCATACCAAGAAACACAAGGTTAAGGTTAAGGTTGAAGCTACATGTGGTAGCCATCTAAAACGACACACTGTGTGTGATGTTTGGTAGAGAACGAAGTTGTTTTGTTTGTGACCTGTGTGAGTTTTAAGGAAGGAAGAGGCAATGGTGTGGCTTATATTCTCTATCCCCTATCACCATAAAAATTCATATTTGTGGATTTCTTTTGTTT
>Ga0123340_1004958_pt1 | contig 12657 bp, 9 predicted proteins | sample SirMexnodulemix_FD_89961 | JGI IMG/M metagenome (GOLD analysis project Ga0123340, IMG submission 89961) | Root nodule microbial communities of legume samples collected from Mexico - Siratro Mexico nodule mix | ecosystem: Host-associated > Plants > Roots > Nodule | place: Mexico: Nepantla... | reverse complement strand
GTATTGAACCGGTGGAGGTGGAGGGGGAGAAGGGGATGGTGGCGGGTGATAAGGTGTGTGAGGAGGGGATGGTGGAGGGTAATAAGGTGTGTGAGAAGGGGATGGTAGCGGTTGATAAGGTGTGTGAGATGGGGATGGTGGTGGGAGGTAAGGTGTGGGAGAAGGTGTTGATTGGGGAGGGGTTGGAGGAAGTTCTGTACAAGGTGGTGGAGGCGGAGAATGAACAGGAGGAGGTGGTGGAGGTGATAAATAAGGATAAGCATGAGGCGAGGGTGAGTGATGAGGTGTTGGAGGTGGCGATGAGCCATAATCATGTGAAGGTGGTGGTATGGAGAATGTGGGCGGTGACGGTGAACTTGGTGGCGGCGGAGAGTAGGCACCATAGGGTGGCGTTGGAGTAGTTGAAGGTGGCACTGGAGAAGGAGAAGGTGGAGTGTATGATGGAGGCGGCAATTGTGAAGGTGGAGGAGGTTGAGGAGAAGAATGTGGTGGTGGCAAATTTATTGGAGAAGGAGGAGTGTGAACGGGTGGTAGTGGGGAAGGTGTCACCGGTGGTTCCGAAGGAGGGGTAGGTACCGGTGCATTAGGTGGCGATGGAGGTGTAGGCAGGGGTGAAGGTGTTGTAGGTGAAGGATATGGTGTAGGTGTGGCAGGTGAAGGAGGCGTTGAAGGTGAAGGTAACGGCGAAGGAGTTACAGGTGAAGGTGTCCCAGGTGATGGAGGCGAAGGAGTCCCAGGTGACGGAGGTGAAGGTGTCCCAGGAGATGGAGGTGAAGGACTTACGGGTGAAGGTGTCCCAGGTGACGGAGGTGAAGGAGTTACCGGTGAAGGTGTCCCAGGTGACGGAGGTGAAGGTGTCCCAGGTGTCGAAGGTGTCCCAGGTGACGGAGGTGAAGGAGTTACGGGTGAAGGTGTCCCAGGTGATGGAGGTGAAGGAACAAATGGTTTGCAGTTAAAGGAGTTGCAGTCGACAGGCTTAGACAAGAAAGCCTGACATTGCGCCGGAGGCCTCTGAACGGGCCTCGCCGGCAAGCAGTTGAGCCTATCGTCAAACGCCGGCAAGGCGAGACAGGCGGGAGGCTCGCCGGTGAAGAAGTTAGAGGAGTAAGTGAAGTTGAGGAGGTGAGGCAACATACAAATACTAGAAGGAATTTGACCGGAGAGTAAGTTGTGGGCCACATTGAGCTGCTCCAAACTGACGGCGTTTCCAACGGCATTGGGCAAGGGACCAAGAAGTTGGTTAAAGCTGACGTCGAACACCGTGAGGTTCTTCAACAAGCCTATCTCGGAGGGCAAGCAGGAGCGGAATGCGTTGTTCATGAGAATGATCTCGTTGAGGTTTGACATGTTGCCGATGCTGTGCGGAATGCAGCCGTGGAACCTGTTGTTGGCGAGGACGATGACGGAGACGGGGGAGTTGCCGAAGTTGTCGGGAAGATCAAAGACGAAACGGTTGTCGTTGATGAAAATGGCATCGAGATCTTTATCGAATAATTCCCTGGGCACAGTTCCTTCGAACTCGTTGAACCTGAGATCCAAGAACTTGAGCGAAGGAAGGCGCAGAACCACCTCAGGGAACCTCCCCGCAAAGCGGTTGTTACTGAGATCCAGCTCGTAGAGGAGTATCAGCTTCCGGAAGGTGTGGGGCACGGAGCCGCAGAATCTGTTGGAGTTGATGTGGAAGAGTGCAAGATCTACGAGCAAACCGAGCTCCTCCGGTAAATAGCCGGCAATGTCGCCATGGTTGAGATCAATGCCGGCGACCGTAAGGATGGCGGGGTTGTCGAGGGCGGGTGCACAGTAAACTCCGGTGTAGTTACAAACATCGGATCCTACCCAGTCGGTTGTCTGGTTGCGGGGATCAGACAAAATGGCTTGCTTCCAAGCTTGCAAGGCTATGTAAGCGTTTCTGAGACGGTCATTTTGGAAAACAAGGGAAGGGTCTACGCTCACATTCTCTCCTCTGTCGCCAAACTGGTCTACGTAGTAGAGAAGATGGCGTGGGTGGGTGAGCGTGAGAGGGGAGGCATTGGCACAGAGTGTAGCGAAGAAGAAGGCAATGAGGGGGAGTATGAGATTGGAGGAGTGTGCTTCTTTCTTCTTCATCTCACATGAGGCATGCCACACACCAAGTGCCACTTTTATCTATTTGGGTTGTTGAAGAAGATCTAAGGAAGATGGAGTAGCGGAGGGAGAAAAGGGTTTGTCCAAGGGATTTTTGAGCTGAGTGGGTGTTCTTTATGATGCGTAGGGAAAGAGGGTGTGAGAAATAATGATTCATCCAAGGGACAGCTATGCCACAGCTCAAACCACACCAGATTCTCTCTTCCCTTCCCCGTTTTTGTATTTTAATTATTGAGTTCAATTTTACAGTCTGAGTCTCCCTGTTATGTGTTTTATCTGAAAACACAAAAATAAGAGGAAAAAAGCTTATTGGTGGTGTAGACCACACGTACTCTGCCAGCTGTTTCACCTTGCTGTGTTACTCGTAATGACATTTAAAATATTAATTAGGATTCGGAGGCGCTTGTTAACTGTTGTATTTATGTTTGGTTGTTGATCTTGGCAGACATTGGGGTTAGTAATTTTGTTTGGGGGTGTTGGTTGTTTCACAACCTATCCACTGCCCAAACGTAAACGTGTGTAAACTGAAGGAGGAATAGGGCAGCCAATGGGTCCTTTAAATTCATTACCATTACTTTCCGCCAATTTCTCTTTCAAACCTCACTCACCATCTGATTATATTATTTCTTCGCGTCAAATTAATTACGCTTTCCTAGATTGCATTCAAAAATGTCTCCCGGTCCTATTTTAATACTATGTCACTAATTTCTCTTATTTTTCTAAACCTATATTTATATATTTAATATTCTCCTTTCTCTTCCAGTATTTATGTATCATGATAATCATTCTTTAATTTAATTAATTACAAATGTTTTGGTTTAAAATTAATTAATACCAATCCTATAAATACAAACACTGACAGAACAATTCATTCCACTCTTATAAATACAAATAGAAGAATTATATAGGTTAATCATCACTAAAATATACAACATAAATGCTAAAAAGACCCAACGTTTAATGTAAAAAAACATATAATGGAGTTCCATTCATTATGATATTTAAACTGTTATCGTGTATTTAGATTTTGTATTAACTGACAAATACGTTTATTAGTTATTCCCTTAATGTTATAATATGAGATATGATACTATTTCAAATTTCGGATATTTATATCACCGACTAAGTCTTGTACTTTTTTATTGCGTTTAATCTGGCTTTCAGGATGTACGGAATTTTATTTTTTTTTGTTGAAAGAGTGTGATAGTTAAGTTGGATTTTTTTTAAAAAAAAAAAAGGCACTATGATAGAGTTTAAATAAAGTAAAAGTGAAGGTGAACTTGTCAAACTTGGGGTCCTAAGACAAAATACCATTATAACACTTATTATTTTCCTATGCAAAGTAAGAGTACGTTCTTCCTTTCTCAATTTGTGAAGAATAAAATTTAAGTTTTTCCTTCACTTTCTTAGGTAATTACAAACGGTTCAGTCTAGCTAGGAAACAAATCAAAGCAAGAGTAAGGTATGTTTTAGTGTTTTCCTATAGACTTTCGTCTTTCTCATTAAGAAAGTAGTCATCCACAAGTTTGAGAGATCTCATGCATGAGGTTCTTTATTTCTCTTTTCTCATAAAATGTTTTTATTTTAGGGGTGCTTTCTTGATTAGATTTAGAAGTATTAAACTCGTCAAAGAGTGAGTGGTATCTTACCTCATTGTTCCTTTTCAACCATTGTATTTCTAACATCCCAAATCTTTTGTAAGCAAGAGAAGCTGTGCTAGTTCTTATCGTTCTTAAAAAATTGTGATTTAGATTAATTGATTTCAAATTTGTTTAAATGTAATTACGAGCGTTGCATGTAAAAATATGTAAAAAAAATTATTTGGGTTTCTAGTAGTCAAAATTTAATTGGTGTTAATCCCTAATCAAACTTGGGTTTATATTGAATGCATGTTGATGTTTTAAAACATGTTAGAACACGTGGGAGCTTTATTAGTGATGATTTTATATTAAACGTTGTTTGAATTTCTATTTTAAGATGATAATAAATTGTCGAATTGAGTTTGGATTTTAATTGAGAGGTCTGTTGTTTATGGTGGAATACTGAGAGTTGATATACTTGGATAATGAAACTTTGATTTTGAATGTGTCAATAGGTAGATATTGAGTTATATTATATGCTAGGTTTGGCAACAAAGGTTTGTTTGGATTTTGAGATAATGTTGATTAATCTATTAAATATTAGCCTTTTAATTTTTTTTTCAATTGAAAAATTTAGTTCAAATAAAAATTATATTTAAACAATTTTCTTCTTTTGATATTATTGGTTTTTTTTACGTAAGATTGTTTTAGTAACGTATTTGGTTCAAATAAAAATTATATGCATTACGTTATTGTTTATGTTAAAATTTTGAAAAGTATAAAATAATGAGGTTCTCAAATTTTTGAAATTACTATCCATTCAACATTATCGTGAGTATATAAAAATCATAAAAATTTATAAAATAATATTATCATTAAAAAGCACAAAATCCTGAAAAATAGAGTTATGGAATGCTAAAGAAGGGGAAAGTACTATAAAAATAATAAATTTTAGAATTGATGCCGTTATAATGACATAATTTTTGAAGTGACTGCCATATTATTTAGAACAACTATTTAATTCGTAAATTTGGCTCATTGTTATATTTTTACTTTACCAAATATAATTTATAAATACGACAATGCTAAACTTTTCACATTTGTATATATATACATTGTATTTAGAACATATATTAAATCATATAACAATATATTGTTTTATAATATATAACAATGATAATTGCATTAGGATAGTTACTATTAAAAATTATGTTGATATAATATATTTTACATCATTTTATTTGTCTTGTCTATTATATATCAAACAATATATATGAGACACAATTCATATAGTATAAACATTTTTTTTGTATTGTTAAGTTTATGTGTAACAAACACATCATTAATATTCATGGTTTTTGTGTTGTAATTTGTTTATGCTGGACCTAGTGTATATAAGAAAAAAAAACATCATATCCATGGCTTCCACATTATCTTCTCAATAACAGACAATTAACTATCTTATTGTAAATCTTGAAATGAAAAGTGACAGTAGTAAAAGTTGAATGACTATATATGATGAAGGTAAAAGAAATTAGATTGTCAAGCAATAAAAATAATAATCCATAAATTTGATAAAATTAAAAAATGTGTGAATAAATAGGTTATGAAGAGTTGTCCTGTATGGAATAATAAGCAAAGCAACATAAGATAGAGAAATAAGAGGAGATTGAGGGACAGCTAAGCTAACCGGAGGAGTGTGAGTGAGTTTGTCCTTCACCACTTCATTCATGCTCCTCTGCTGTGCATCTCCATAACGTGACGTGATGCGCGTCCACATCACATTACTGTGGACTCTCACCTTTGGCATTGGGACCCACTCAAGTGGCGGAACAAAGCTGTCCCCTGCGGACGCAAAACGACACCACTTCAAACTGTCGTATTGGGACCCACGCCTCATCACCTTTTCTACGCGCTTTTCCATTCCTCTTCCACCCCCTATTTCCATCACACTCCCCAGACTTTACAAAAACATTTTACACAAATTTAGTTCCAAATTACCTAAATTCTTATCTCACTTCCCACTCTATTTTCTTTTAGCGTCAAACATATTTTATTCGATCAGATGGTTAATCTACCTAAATTTTATCTATATTTACTCCTATAAGATACAATTTTAGTATTCATGGTGAAAAGAATAATATATAAAAAATAAGGAAAAATGTGGATAAAATAAAATATTTATTAATTTGTATCTTGTATCAAAGAAGAAGATAAATATGTATCGTGTATAAACAAGAAGAAGATAACCAAAAAAATAAATACAGTAACACAAAAAAAATCAGAAATAAATAACGTCATATAAAGCAACATCAGCTAAACAATATTATAAATATGTTGTAGCGTTTAGATTCACTCGTAGAATGCTCTGTTTTATGAAAGAAGAAACTAAATTAACAAGACAACAAACTAATATATTATTATAGTGTTTTCAAACTTGATAAGAGGCATTTCTCTTAACAGGATCAACAACACTTTCATCAACAAATTCAATTTTGTATGTGGTAGAATTTTTACTTAGACGAAAATACAAAAAAAAAATTATGAAATAAGGAATTTGTATTAAATATTCCATGATGAATAAAAGAGAAATAAGAAACACTAAGAAAAAAAACACAGAAAAATAACTCTAATATCATTTAAATTTTATTTCTGTAAGATAGAATTTAACATTCCTAATAAAAAAATATACAAAGAAGAAAAGAGAAAAAATAATCAATAATATAAACAAGAAAAACTAAGAAAAATATTTAATTGATATGTATCTTTTGTTACACAAACTAATAACGTTAATTTATATTCAAAGCAAAAGGAATAAAACTGAAAAACAAACTGAGAAGAGAAACTTCGAGTCTAGATGAAAACAAAGACAGGTGTTATACTTTTGTTTGATAGGAACTCTTCTTTTGGCTGTTTCATTCGATTCCTTCCTTATTTTTCTTTATTCTATAACCAAATGATATCACCGAAATTCCAATCTTAGACCAATTGCTTAAATATAGAAACCGATGTGAATTAATGTTGGTAAAGATAAGCGTTTTAATCAATGACATAACATTATTTCAATAAAAAATCAACTTCACTTTCTCTAAATGAAGTTGGCATTTTGGTTTGTTAGAGATGGATTGTGCTTGTAACATGCAATGCATCTCCGTTTCAGGAATAGGGAATACACCCCATTACACCTAACAGGTATTATCAAATTTAGCACCATGAATAAAAAAGGTTGAACTGAACATGAGATCCACTACTTTTACTTTATAAAACCCTAAACCTATAAAAAAATAGTTTAACACATTTTAAAGAAACAAAGCATAGGCTTTACAACTTAATTTAATAATATATTATTAGTATTTTAAGTTAAAAAATGTTAATTTAATAATTATCATGTAGGTATTACTTTGTTGGAGAGGTGCTAAACTAGGGCTTCCCAGAAACATATTCAATTCTCTCTTGCAAAGTGGTATGAAGAAAAACAAAAGAGAACATGAAAAAGTAGACGCGTAACCCCATAATTAGGTAACGTAAGATACATGTAGAAAACACAAGTTGCTTGTTCATTATTTTTATTAAAAGTTAATACGTGTTTGGCAGAGCACTTTTTTGGTTAATTTTCTGATGCTCAAGTCTTCGACAACCTTTTTGACAGCTGAAATAATGTCAATTAAAAGGTAACCAAATGATTGCCTATGATTGGGACTTCCTTTAACAATGAGTGCAAGGCTTGGATTGAGAAGAAATAAATAAATTAAGGTGTTAATACTACGTATTAGGGCAATTTTAACTTAATTTTATTTCACCTCGAATTTTGTTACCAATGTGTGTTTGGATATACGAATTGCATCTATAACGAATTTTAAAATTGTTAATATAATATACGAGTTTACATTATATGTATAATAACAAAGTAGAGCATTAATGTTATTTTATACTGTAATGTGAATAGTTTTAATATAAAATATTATTAAGATGTTTTAAGTTTAAACTTACATCATTAGCGTATAATGATTATTCAAGAATGGTTTAATTTTAAAAAGACAGTGAGACAGTAGGTAAAATGGGACAGTATAAAGTATATTTTGAACTCCTTTGTAAGACATGTTGAATTTATCTTTTAACACTAAAAATCTAACATTAACTTCAAGTTAGATTAAGTTAATAAAAAAGATTAAGTTAATAAGAGAAAAGGAACACTGAACATTCCAAGACGAAGAACGTTTAAAAATTCTGGAGTTAAGAAAAAACGGCATAATAATAAACGATAAAATAGAAAAATATAAGTAAACTGTCAACAAGAAAAGGGTAATATAATCGGTCTTTTTTACTAGGGTTGTTTCACCATTTAAATAGAAACAAAAAACAAAAATTTAAAATAAATCTGTATACTGCTAAATTCTTAACTGAGATTAAGAACATTTTTTTTTGAGTTGACAGTTTAGCGATGGAGTCTTACTTTAGGGATCCAATTACAAAGAATTTATAAATTAAAGATCCATTTAAAAAGAAATACTCAAATAATTTAGAAGTAAGGATTTAAAGAAAGAGAAAACACGAGATCTTTTTATCTTTAAATTATGAGAGTCATACACTGTTTATATAGAAATACAAAATATAAAGACACTGAAATTATGTTAGTCTATTGTTTTATTTTTTTTATTTTAAAAAATATTAAATTAGAGAATATTTGTGTTAATCTTGTTTACCATTATAAAACGGCCCATCTGTTTTCGGCCCACAAATATCGGGTAGCCGGGTCAGCCCATCGATATCACGGATCCATTGATCAATGTTATTTGACAGCTTCTTTCTGCACCTCCATACACCTCCATAAATTTTGAATTTTCGTAAACGTCCATTTTAAGAAAAAGACTATATTACCTTTAATAAGAATGCTCATTAGGTTTTAGAAGGATGAAAATACGTGAATGAAGGTGGTGCTGTAATTCATAATAGAAATTTAGCTTGTGGAACAGGTCTTTCTTAACTTTGAGTGCAGTGTATCTATTGGAGGTGTGGGGGTGAAATAAAAGTATGGAGATGTAGGTCACATGAAGATAATTGAGTCATTGCATATTTTACTTGAGGTTAGTTTAAAAAATTTAAAAATTTATGGAGGTGTAAAAAGAAGGCATGGAGGTGGAGGTAAGAAAAAAATCTGATCGTTTATAAATAAAAGGGTAATTGAAAATGTATATTTTTTTAAAGATTCTTAGGATATTTACATCCACGTTGCAGATTTGGATCTGGGAATATTTCACCCCAATGACAACAAAAAACTTTTACGTGGATCCAGTACTGTGAAACACATTACCAAATGTACACTAAGTTAATTTTATTTATTAAATACTAACGTCACATGATACATAATATACACCACACGAATATGAAAACATTGACAATTTTAAAGGGAAAATATACTCTTCTTCTTATAAAACAGGTAAAGTTCGATTTTTATTTTCTATTTTTATTTGATTGATTAACTCGCAGGTTATTTTCTTTAGTATTTTTTTAGTTATTTTATACCTTGGCTGTTAACTGTCAAGTAATAGTGTTGACAACGTATAATTTGAATACCTATAAAGAGTGTTAGCAAAAATAATTATAATTTTTATGTTAGATGATTTTGGTAAATATAAATAATTACCAGTGCGTATGTCCAACTGAACTCATCGTAAAAGAATAGTTGAAAATAAATGAAAAAAATTGATAATAGATTAAAATCATTTCTTTACTATTTTTTTTTTCAAAATTGGTTCGATTTAATTTGTTGTTTGAAATTTCTAATTTAAAATTAGTTTATTTAAATATTACTATTATTATTACTATTACTATTATTATTATTATTATTTAAAACATCATTAGACTATGACTTCAATGGAAGTGTCAAATGGTGATTTTATTATACAATTAGAATGGATAAATAATATAGCAAGGTAAAATAAGAATGTTATAATAAAGGGAAGCATTCATAATTCGTAATACAAGAGACAAAGTATTTATAAATCACGTTACATAAGCAATTAAAGCATAATTTATTCCAAAAAAGAAAGAAACACACATTGGATTAAGTGGAAGGTAGTAAATTATTCAAAGCCAAGGAGAATTGTGAATAGGTGTAACAACAGATTTAATTTGCAAGTATTTGTGAAGGGCCTCCAATCCCATGTCTCTTCCAAATCCACTCATTTTGTACCCTCCAAAAGGAACGTCACACCCCACATTGAAATAGCAATTCATCCAAACAATGCCTGCACGAATGGACCTTGACATAGTGTTTGCAGTATCTAAATTCTTGGTCACAATGCCTGCTGCTAAACCGTACTTCGTATTGTTGGCACTTTTAATTGCTTCCTCCATTGTCCTGTTTGGATACCATACTTAAATTTAATCTTCAAGAACAAATCCACCAACATTTTTTGTCTTTTTTGTACTAAAAGAATAAAAGTTATATAATTAAATTGTGACTTACTTAAACTTCATCAACGCCAATACAGGGCCAAATATTTCCTCTTGTGCTATAAGCATATCCTCCTAAATAAGTTTTTTATGAGAAAAATGGAAACATGATTGTTATTAGTTATCAAACTAAGTTGAAGATACTAACATTGCTACTTGGGTGGAATTAGAAATCTACCTTTACATTGGAGAAAATTGTGGGTTCCATGTAGTAACCTTTGTTGCCCACTTGGTTACCTCCGGTCAAAAGGGTAGCCCCCTCTCTCTTTCCATGCTCAATATAAGAAAGTATTTTCTTCAATTGGTTCATGTCAGTCTACATAGAAAACAAGTTAAGATAAGTTTCACCCGAAGTACCAATGAAAATGAGTTCAAATTAGCACATAGTTAAAATGAAAATGAGTTCAAATTAACTATTTGAGAAAAAATTGTACTAAATGATTTTCCTAATTAGATACTTAGTAGAGAAAAATGACCAAAACTAATGTACAAAAAATCGTCCTGCTATATATATTATCCTTACTTGAGGCCCTTGCTGCGATTTGGGATCAAAAGGATCCCCAACGACCCAAGCTTTTGCCTTCTCCACCAACTTCTTTTCAAATTCATCATAGATCCCTTCGTGAACGTACACACGAGAAGTAGCCACACAAACTTCTCCCTGAAAATCACAAGCTACAAATTCATAAATATTGGCTCCAAATATAATGTGGCTCATTCAATTATATACCAAATATCAAATTGTAATAAAAAAAGAAAAAATAAAATTGACCTTGTTAGACATGATGCCAATGAGTGCAAGCTCCACTGCTTTGTCTATATCAGCATCATCGAAAATAATGAGAGGAGACTTGCCTCCTAATTCAAGTGAAACTGTTTTCAAATTGCTCCTAGCTGCAGATTGCATCACTTCACGCCCTACTTCAACTGAACCAGTAAAACTGACCTAAAGGTGCCCAATACAAAAAAGGAAAATTTGGAAGTTAATTAGCAGTAAAATTAGTAAAAAAGTTAATAGCAGTAATATTTGACATGAAGCTTATTATGACCGCATCTATGTCCATGTGCGAGCTTATTGCTGCACCAGCAGTTGCGCCAAATCCGGTTACCACATTCAGCACTCCATCTGGGATTCCAGCCTTCGAAAAGAACACACCCATTAGATTAGGTTTTTGACGGAGAAATGAAAGTTAGTGTGTTGATACGTACGAGCTTAGCGAGATGAGCATAAAACAAAGCAGAAAGAGAAGTTTGTTCAGCAGGCTTGAGGACCATGGTGCAGCCTGCGGCTAAGGCAGGGCTAACCTTGATGAAAAACGAATGGCTAGGGGCATTCCAGGGAATTATGAGTCCCACAACACCAATTGGTTCCATCAGTGTATATGCATGGAAATCCCCGTTCATTTTCAATACTTTGCCGTGAATTTTATCAGCAGCTCCTGCATAGTAACGTAGAGCATCTGTTGCTGAAGGAATTTCTACAACCTTGTTAAAATAGTACAACTTTCCAGCTTCCATCGCATCTAATGCTGCTACTTCGTCTATGTTTTGGTCAATTAGGTCAGCCCATTTCAGCATTATTTTTGCCCTCTCCTGTTTTACCATATCCGTTAACATTCTTAGAGAGGATCAGAAATGATAGAAGGGAAAAGAATGACGTACAGAGGCAGCCATGCGAGGCCATGGACCTCGGTCAAATGCTTCACGCGCTGCTTCAACAGCAGCATCGATGTCTTCTCTGTCTCCCTCACTCACTCTTGCGATTACCTCTTCTGTTCTCGGATCTATGGTCTCAAATTTTCTCCCTTTTTTATTTCAATTTTAATAATCACAAACCAAGTTAATAATGATAATAATAAATAAACTTGTCTCATCCTTTATTTATTTATTTTTCAAATTTTATTAAGTTGAACGAGTATAGTACTGAATGTGTTTTTAAGTTTCATAATTACAATTATTGTGATAGTTGAATACCGGCAGAAATTATTAAAAGAACTACTCATTTTCATTGAAAAATGAAATTGAAGCACTTGATATGGAATCAACAAAATTTCCATTGATGAAGAGCTTGGTAAACTTGATGGTGGGCATCTTGAAGAAGGAGTTAGAGAGAGCACTCATCTTTGCCACCGTCTTGTGTGAGAAGTTCCTTTACACTGGAATGTGGCGATATGGTTATAAATATTGAATTGGTGCAATTATTAGTATTTTTCTAGGACACCACTTACAATATTTAAATCATTCTCCACGTAACCTAACCTAATTTTAGTTTTTGTTTAGGGCGGTGATATTTTAATACTTTCATACCAATATATATTATTATTTTATTTATATATAATATTTTATTAGTATAAATAAGATTGAGAATTATTTGTAAACAGTAGTGTGAAATTAATATTTTTTTTATTTATATAGGAAAAAGAAATAAAAAATTAAGTGGTTTGAATTAAAGAAAAAAAGGAATAGATTTAAATAAAAAATTTATAGTAAATAGATT
>Ga0123340_1004954_pt1 | contig 12662 bp, 6 predicted proteins | sample SirMexnodulemix_FD_89961 | JGI IMG/M metagenome (GOLD analysis project Ga0123340, IMG submission 89961) | Root nodule microbial communities of legume samples collected from Mexico - Siratro Mexico nodule mix | ecosystem: Host-associated > Plants > Roots > Nodule | place: Mexico: Nepantla... | reverse complement strand
TTTAATACCAAGATTCATTAAAGTTTTTCAGATTGCGAAAACTATTTTCAAAGGTTGAAATTGGATAAAATCTTTCAAAGTTCAATTCACCCCCCCTCTTGAACTCAGCCTAAAACGGTTTCACTATTTCACCCAATGAATTATCCTCCTAGAAGAAACTGTTTCCTTTCTTTCATGACAAAACATTCAATTTCTTTACATTTGTGGAGAGTCACTCTAAACTGATAAAATTTTTCATGAAACTTTTGTTAGCCTCATATTACTATCATATTGAATACTAAATAAGAAGTTCAATTTGGCGACTACACTCTCAATCAAGTAATACATTTGGACTGAACAAATTACAAGCCATCTCATATGATATCTTGATGTACAAGTGATATCACTTGCAAAAAAGGAGTTCACAACCTCCATTTACATGTTTCACAATTCTATATATGAATAACATCAATATCAAATGAGATATAGTAAAGTTATTATCATGGGGAAGTGGTCATTCCAATAACCACAACACTACACCTTTTGCTGCGTCACTTGAACTGGACCACTATCTGCTTTTAGTAGTAATATTTCTGAATTTGTCCCCAATGTATTTTTATCTTCACTTCAATTTGACTTGAAATAACCAAATATTCTTCTGATAAGTTCCATATATATAAAAAAATAGGAACTTCAGGTAGTGCAAGGATCATTAATATGAAAGTTGTATACATTTGGAAAAATGATTGACATGCTTTTATAGTGTGGGACTAAATCATGTGTTTATGCAGAAAAATTCAACTAATAAACCATGGTGCAAGAATCTCTGGATGAAACATTTTGACTTAACTACACATTGTTAAGATATAATCAATATTTAAGGGTAATTTTCAAAATGGCTAGGAAACAATTAATTTAACTTTTGTGTGTGTATGATAGCAATAATAAACCCTATTGAGGTGAAATTTAACTTTGTTGGTACTGAAACTTCCAGGCCCTCTTCCCAAGAGAGAACACTTTCTTTCTACAGAGGGTACTGTAATCAAATCTATTATAGGCCACATCTTCAACTTGATAATTTTGGACCACAAACCCAACTGGGGCATCTGTAACAAAAAAACATTGCAAAGGGTACACTGTTTGATCAAAAGCCTGATATTCAAAAAAACAGTGCTTTTCTGAGGTTTGCAGAGGATCTCCAATCCCATTTATCCATGTCTCAAAGCATCAATTAACTTTCAATGTTTAAATAAAAATATATTATGAACTTAATTGGAATCCAAAGTTTAAAAATTAAAAATTTGTATACTAAGAATTTTTTACTCAGTTCAATCATAAGTTGTTACATATAATATAAAATTATCAGCTTTCATTATAATTAGTTTAAAATATAGTATTTATGAAAAAAATTAACTGATTTAGTATAAAAACTTTAGTGTGTAAAAATTAATCTCATATACTTAACCATTACAGATAATAATTATGTAACAAATGGAGAATGATATGATAAAGCAAAACAGGGTGACATATGTAGATTCATTTAATTCATTTAGTAAATATGTTACAAACATTTATAAAAGGGTAACAGCTTCTAATCTGTTTATTAACTTTTCCAGTTTAGTGAGTCTACTAGATTATTTAAAAATTTACCTGGTACACCAGAAAATCTACAGGAGAATCTCCCTAACTAACTAATTCATGATACTTTGTTGTTCCATAACACAATATTATTTTTGCTAAATATATATTTAAAAAATTTATTTTTTCTACTACTTTTAGAATATTGACTCATATTATAAATTTTAATTAATTATTTTCAAATAAATGAAATATATGATATTAGGATAGAAAATAGACTACGTATAAATAATATAACACAAACCTTCTCATCACAAACTGCTAAGTTTGTTGATTTTACAATAATTATTTTAAAATTCATGTTAGAGGTAATTTCTGATTGCTTAACAATGTTAAAATTTACACTTATAATATATAACCATTAAAGTGTGATCAAATAAGAGATGTTAACTTTTTTTTTTTTTATTTTCATTAATATATATTTTGTCATTTTCTTGTTTTTTTAGGTAATAAAAGTGAGGATTATAAATCTAGTAGAACAATGAAAAAAATTGTACCAGCCTGCCATAAAAAAATTAAAGTTATATTTGTTTTAAGGTGACTACTTCTAGACGGATTTGGTTTGTTTCAACTAAATTATATTCTGAGTGATGATAACATGAAATAAACTTGTATGTAAAAGAACATTTTTTGAAAACTATCCTGAATTTATTTATAAAATTTTAGTTTATGCAATGTTTTCAAGGATTCAACCTTTTTAAGATTTATTAGCTGAAGGATAAAGAACATATCAAACAAATATAAATTGACTTAAAATAACTATACCCAAGAATGAGTTAACTTTACAATTAAAAAAGTACAAATGGGGAAAAACAAAGCAAGCAAATAATATTAATTAAAAATTAAAACTCAAAATTGATTATTTAGTTATAAACAATGAAAATGCATCACCAATTAAATATTAAAATATTATTTCCTTTTAGTAAGAGTGAGTTAAGTTTAAGCTTTATAATTTATTCATCAATCAAATAAAAAATCTTACTTAAACCTTATACAATAGCAAAATTAGCAATTAAAATGATATCAAATATTAATAATACATAACTATAAAACACAGAAATTGTCTGCCAGTTACCTATGCACCATCTACATATAATTAATAAAAATGTTACTTATACCTTCACACATTAAGATTTGAATTCGAGTATGAGTTGGTCAAAGAAAAACTCTTGTCAATAATTATTGTGTTATTATAAAAATAAAAATTCAAATAGTGTATTAGTTTCTTCATTGATTTCTAAATTAAAAGTTTGAATTTCGATACTTTTTATCTAATAAAACCTCATTTAGGTGGATTTATTATATTTGTTAAGATTAATTTCTTTTCTCCAATTATATCATACCCTACTATCGGTAAACAAGAAAGTACCCAAATTCAATCAAATTTGAAATTCCAAATGGTACTATCTGAAATATATTTTAAAAAATATTTGGTAAATATTAATTTGACATAACTTTTGTTGTGAATGCAACTAGTGCATCTAACAACTCAACTAAGCTAATGTGATAGCAATTCACGCAAAAGACAGAGAGGACTTAATCACAACACGGAATACCCTCAATTAACATAGGTTTATTATTATGTTTTGCATTTATTGTTAAATAGAAAAAAAAAGAAGAAATATTGTTGCGATTCTTTGATTTTTAAAATAAAATGTTAAGATAATTACAAAATTTAATCTAATTTATCTTGACACTTAAAAATTAAAAAAATCTGATTTATAAATTAAAATCACTCTAAATTAAAAGCTAAAACTTGTTTATAGGTTCTAAAAAAGTTATTCTCAATTATAATTAAAGATTAGTCATATCTTTAAATAAAAGTATAAATACAAAAAGAAATTATTTCCTGCAAATTGTGTTCATATTATTTTAGAACGTTATTAATATGAAAAAAAAATTATTGATATGATTAGTAATATCAAAGTTATACCCTCACATGAACCAAAAAGAGATCTGAAAAGGTTTAACAAAGTCAATTAGTAGTAACTTACAACCCGGAAAACACCTTTAAATTAAATAAGTAAATAGCTGGACACACATCATTCCATGTTCACATGGACCTTACTACCTTTAACTGGAAGTAATAGTTTCTTTATGCTAATTTGTGAAACACATTAAGTAACTGCTAGAATATGTTTATCAATTTATAGTTTTAATGATGAATATAATGTTCATAACATACCATAAAAATAAAAATAATGTTAAAATGAGTCATCAATAACAAATACCAAGTACCATTACCAAGGTACTATTAGTATTTTTATATAGGAGGGTGTAATAGTCAAAACGAGGAGAGCAAGGTAAGAGAAAGAGGTTGTCCCAGATGAAATGTTCTGACACAATTTGCATGCACACTCAACTTTGTGAACTCCCCAGCCTCAGATATGAGTAGGTGGCATCTTCTTTTTGCATGACAAGCAAACAAAATCTGAACACTTCAGGAAGAGAGAGAAAGAGAGAGAAGAGAGAGACCTCACTTCATTCTTCATTGTTCCTTTCCAAGGACAGAAAAACATAGAAGTCATTCATATTTGATGGTGTTGTTGAATATACATTCTTCATCATCATCACCATTCTGAGAGAAATGGCTAACTACAAGGGGGTGCATAACAGCAATGGAGGGAGTCACAAAGGGAGGCCTTATGCGCTGATATGGCTGATCATATTTGGGGCTGCACTGCTTGGGGTTATGGTGCTTCACAAGCTCAGAGAGAGGCGCATCTATACCCTTCTAGTCAAAGAGAAAGATCATCAGATTCTTGCTCTTCAGCTTCTCTTGCAGGTCACTAACTCTTCTCAGTTTCTCTCCTCCATCAATCCCTTACACCCCCCTCTCTTTGCTTTTCTTCCTTATTTTTGCGTGTCATTCTATCGTATTGACACGTAAGGAGCCACATGCAATAAAAAAATGTAAAAGCTTCCTTAAGAGTTCACACTCACTTTTTATGAACTCACTTGTTAAAAATGAAATTGGGTGTGAATCATGTACTTGCTGAGTTTTAACAACTTCCATGCATGTCTGAAAGATTCTCAATATAGAGTCGGTTGATGATCATTTAATCAAATTTTACCTTACCTAACACCAGAAATCAATCAATGTTTAGCGTTATTTTGGGTAAATTGTCGAAAGGTTGTCTAGGATGAAATATGGGAAATATGCTTGGATTTCTTCTAGGATGAAATATGGTAAAGTTGTTTGGATATTCACGATTCTTTGGATTCAATTCTGCAAAATGTTAGGTTGGTAGTAGCATTAAAGTCCAGTTGAGATAAACTTTTATACCGGAGAAGGAGAAAAAAAGAAAGATAAAATAGTTTCTTCTCCATGAATGTGATGAGAAATGTTAAATGAAAAGAAATTCTATAAAAATGTGAAGTGTATATAGATTGCTTACGGAGAAGTTAAATATATTTTATTTTATGGTTTTTCTTCTTCTGGAAGTACTTCAGGAAAAGTTAATAAAAAAAGTTTTAATTTAGAGCAACATTATGTTACCTTAATCATACAGAAAGAAAGAGATCGCAGCAAGGAGTTGAGAGGGAAGAACGAAGAGGTGAAGGGGAAGATATACGACCTGAGAAGTGAGAAGATGGAGTTGTCTAGAACAGTTATGGAGATGCAATCCACCCTGGATTCACTGAAAGATGAGCAGAAACTGATGGAAACAGCATTTAAGGAGCAGCAGAATGAGCTGAGATTGATGCAAGAAAAGGTGGACAAGGTGGGACAGGGAGGCTCTCAGATAGTAGCATTAGGAGAAGAGAATGTTAAGCATAAGGAAGCAGAGATAGAAGACTTGAAGCGCAGTCTTGAAAACCCAGTTAATGATCATCCAATCACCTTTCCTGAAGTTGTGGCAGCAAATGGAACAATGGAAGCCCAAAATGAATCTGGAGAGGAGGATTCCAGTGAATCTGCCAAACATGAGGGTGATGACAATGAAGATGCAAGTAAAAGTGAATTAACCAAGTCCAAAGATGGGGATGTTGCAACTGAGATAAAAGATGAAATGACTGAGGGGGAGATTGGAAAGGCAAACGAAGACCCACAAAATGATGGTGGTGGTGAGACACAAAATACTGATGATGCGGATGTGGTGTATGGGAGAGAGAAGAAAGTAGTGAGAGAAGCACATGCAGGACAAGTACAGAAAATTGCAGATGGTGAGAAGCAGTTGGCTGGGATGAAGAGGAAACATGGCCATGCAAGAAGAGCAAAGGGGAAGCGCTGGAGAACCACTGTCAATAGTAGTTTAATGGAGAACAATAATGTGGTTTCTGATAATCACATGGGCAATAGAAAGGTTTATAAAGATAAATCACAGGCCAATTTGTTAAAGCCTGGTAGCCAAGATGCCAATGTCATGAAAGTGAATACAAAACACCAGGTCACAAGTAGTGGTATATACCCAGATAATCAGAGACTGGACGAGATGAAACAGTCAGAAGTGCATGAACAGACTCTTATCCACCAAAACTGGAGCAAGACACATATCAAAAATGCTGACAAGAATGCAGGACAAACAAAAACTCAAGTGTTATTAGAAGGGCCAAAAGAACCAGAGGAGATTTTGCATGTACAAAAGCAAAATAAAGATGGGCATGATGATGAGGACGGTGGTGATGTTATTTTCAAGAAATCCCATTCTGAATTTCAAGATGAAAATAATGATTACAAGGAAGAGTCAGAATATCAGTCTGGTTTGTAATATCAGTGAGTGTAGTGAGTGTGACTGCTTGATTACAAAGTCTGTATCAAGCATGTCTAGTAGTAATATATTAGAATAAACAGGAATTTTATTTTTCTTATAAATTTATTAGTAATATATCTTTACATTCAGACTACCTAAAATTGGACAAATTAGTATAGTTAAAATTTGTTCAAATAATAATGTTCTTTTAACATATCGCATAATCACCACCCTACCTCGCATAATTTCATGTTAGGTGGACAATGTGATAGAAAACAAGTAGAGTGCCATATTTTGCTGAATTCGCAGGACCTATAATACCTGCAGAACTTCATTAACAGGGACAACGAGATTGAAAACGGTGTAGCTTTTGAGTTGCAAAGGAAGAAACGCATTTTCCAACATAATTTTAGCCAAAACAAAAATATTTCAGCTCGTTAACTGATTTGGATACGTGAACATTAGTCGAAAGTACATTGGCAGAGATACCCGTTATTACTCTTGTTGTGAATGGTGATCCAAACATAGGCTTAAACTATATGAAAACTAAATTTCTAAGTTAATTAGGATCATTCAAGTATTAGGCCCATTAGGATCATTCAAGTATTCATAACTCGCGAGGCAGGAACATATAACATAGCTTCCTCAGTAGTTAACGCAACGTCAGTAGAAGCATATGTTTGCAAATGTATAGGAACGCAGAAATTTTGCATAAACGATTAAATAAAACTTAAATGTAACACATTGTTCTCGAAAAAAGATCATCACCGATATTCAATGTAGCCATAGATTAATGGATAACAAGCCAAAATATTTGTTTGCCATCAAACAAGACCGAGTCAGAAAAACTCGGGAAAGTCAGGACGCTAGATTATTACCAAGAACATTTTGCACTGTAAATATTCTCCAAAGCTCTCAGTGTGATGATGCTTCTTTTACCAAATTCTGCAAATATTGAGAGCATTCAGTGAACGAACTAAATTTTGACAACCTATAAACAAGGTACAGATTAAAATGACAGTACACTAGTTCGCTGAACACCAAACTGGCCATCTAATATAATTAGGATCTCACTTGTAAGTGTTTTAAACAAAACTGTTCTATAACGTAGTATATTTTTTTGGCCAATATCACAACTCACCACCAGATCCAGAACCATGCTAGAATAATTTTTATACCTGTAAATTAAATATTATAAGATACAAAAGCAGTTGAGAAATATAAATAACACCTGATCTGATCCATTGAAGTATTACACCCTCTGAACTTATCAGATTATTATCTAGTCTTACAATATTGCTTACTAAAAAAGAACAGCCTTCAGTGACAACAAAGTAGAAGTACCAAACTTTCAAATGAAAAATGCTACAGTTTATTCGGATTGAATAGAAATCCTGAACAAAGCTGAAGTTTTATCATCGAAATTAAAATTTCTCCATTCCAACTTTCTGTGTAAGAAGAATTTTCCCAAACTATGGATATACCGAAAAGAAAAAGTGCACTGAACTAAAACAATGCAAATATTTTACAATGGTATACAATTGGAAAAAACTCTTCTGACAGATGGCAGAACAAGATTGCATAACGGAGATATAACAAACAATGTCATACAGACCCATAATCAACCACAAGCACAGGAACTTCAAAATAATATCAGTACATACATAGTAGTTGCGCAATGTCATACCCATGTCACACACATACCCACTCATGTTAGATATTTGACAAACATTTTGAATACAACAACCTGCATTTAATAATTCTTTTACTATTATGTTTTAAATTTCTGAACCAGTACAAATGAGAGTATGATAATAATAATTACGTATTCTGGAGCACTTTATCAAGTCTACAATAACTTATGCTCGCTTTTAAAAATCAATCATTTTTTTTTTCAATTTAAGATTTGAGTTTTATGTAAAACGTTATTTCTATATTGACATTAATAATATTAATAACTATAAATTTCAGAATTTCCATGTTTGTGTGGATTGCATCTAATAAACTGTTTCTAAGCAGTAACAAATAAACAGGAAAGTACCTCTTCTTTCTTGCCCTTGCCTCCTGTGAAGAGCTTGTATCCCCCATAGAAGAGTAGTCCCCAGCCAGATAAAGAGAGAATCACAAACTGCAGGCATAAAACAACCATCCCAGAGAATGTTCACACATTATTTTCAAATTCCAAAACAATAACCAATCATCTCATGACAAAATAACAATTCAAATCCACTAGGTGCAGTATATCTTCAAAACCCAAAACAAGAGACTCACGTGCTCTTCCTTCCATTTAGACGGACTCATTGGGTCATTCCAGAAGTTAACTTTGGGAGGTCCATGGTGATCTACAACAATCAAGCAAGTATGAAATGATTAAATCCATTCCATATGAAACTATACACAGACCTACAACACACAAAACTAATTCCCTTGACAGAATACAAAAAAACAAAAAAAAGAAAAGAAACAACAAATATCAGTTGATTGAAAAATATCAGCTTGGGTTCATTAAGTCACATTACACTATCAAAACTAAATGCTTCTTGTCTTTTGGATTATCATGTTATTGGTGTGAAATATTTATCGGTTTTATCGGTGATTACTCTTCGCCACGAAACATCTTTAATGCAGATTTGTCAGTTTTTTCTATGCACAATGCTTACCCTAAGATCTTAGTTAAGGATCCAAGCTAAGTCTCACTCATACCACCGACAAATCGACAAAAATAATTCCATCATCACGAGGCATATAACCAAGATTGAACATTTAGATCAGTTCTAACAAAGTTTGATTTTTTTTTTTTAAACATTTTTCATACCATTTCTCATCGTGAATACCCCTTGTACAAGCCACATTTAAAAATTAATCACAACCGTACATTCCAAATCTGATTCAACGTATTCCCATCAAATAACATTTCCCCAACAGTGTTTTTCACAGCACCTCCGAATCCTAGGTTTTCGTAAAAAAGTAAGGGAGGCACAAGATAAAGCAAAACGAACAGCCCAGAGGTTTCGAATTTGATCATCGAGAATGCATAAAGTGAAAGTAAACTGAATCATGCGAATTTGAATAAATGAAAAGAGAATAACGGGAAGGGGTGAATTGAGAGAGAGAATTGGATGGGGAAAATTACCAGCTGCTCCGGCGAGACCACGGCGGTGGATGAGTTGAATGGGCGTCTTGGAAGAGGAAAGACCGACGCGGGTTAGGGATGCGGCTCCGCGAGCGAAAGAGGCCATGGTTAGAGAGAGAGAGAGAGAGAGGGCACAGTGTTGTGGCGCTGTTGAAGCTATTATAGATGCCCAAAAGGGTGTTATCAAAACGACACCGTATTTTTCTCATTTCCATTTTTGACTTTTGACTCTACTAGTGTCCTAAACTTCTCAGAAAGAAAATAGATCAAGGTACAACGGATTGAATCCATGCATTTGTACAGGTTGAAGCATATAGTTTGATTTTAAGTACTTTTTTTAAAAAATATTTAACAAGTGTTTGTAAAGTTTTTTTCAAATAAATTATATGATATATATACTTTACCAAATTAAATGAGTTTTTTATATGATAATCCAATAAAACAATTGTGTAGAAAGCTACTTTCTTTTTAAAATAATTATCTAAAATTTATAGTGTTATAGTAAGTTTGTTGATATGTTATTGGTTTGAGGGAATGTTAACTTTATATCTTTTGTGGAGTCTCCGATGGTTTTGTGGACAAAACAAATGTGTAATTATTTTATTGTATAACTTTATAAGAAGATTTTTTTTTATTGTATAACTTTTTTCATTAAAATTATTTTATAGATTTACAATTATGATCACCATTTTTGCACCTACTTGTATATAACATAGTTAGTTAATTGTCTTATAAATCAATTAATATAATTAGTTGCCATCTTATATATTTTAATAATAATTATTATGTTATAGAAGAGAAAATTCTAACAATATGACCTGCTCTCTCTAACATATATTTATCAGATACATATTTATTATTGTGGACATATTTAATATATCAATTCTTATCTCCAAAAGTTTAGTAGATTACAACAACTTAATAAATTTTAGTAAGGTATATATTTATCACATACATATTTATTATCGTGGACATATTTAATATATTAATTCTTGTCTCCAAAAGATTAGTAGATTACAATAACTTACTAGAATTTAATAAGGTAAAAATATGATAAAAACACATAATTTTATATAATAACCTCTATACAATAAAAATATTAATTTCAAATATTCTTTTCATCATTTTTTATTCATTTATTAACTTCAGTGACTTCTTTTTTTAATTCTCGTCATATCCTGTAACTCAACTTTAAGACATCAAATTTTTTATAGAAACGTTTGTTGTTCATTATGTAATATTTGTAAAAAAAAAAAAAATTCTATCATGCAAATAAAATATTTTAAACTCTCTTTTAAATCATTTATCAAGAGGTTTGACAAATATAAAAAATTATTGAAAAAATGATAATGGTATTTTAGTTCTAACACTTTCATGTTTTCAAGTTAGAGGCGTGTGTTGTGACTTCCTTTTCATGTATCAAGATCATATAAGAAAAATTTCTCCATTTTATTTATGTTCCAATCTCAAATCCATTGCACAGTTGACCACTTCTGATAAAACTAGAAGCATTTGTGCTCACATTTTATCTAAAAGTCAAGTATCTATTATAGATAGCAAGGTTAGAACACTTTGAGTAGATCAACACATTGCACTAAAATGTTATGAATGAAATTTCAAGAATTGTTAGGCATATATTGTCAATTAATATATCCTAGAGATGGATGAGTTAGACCCTTTAGATGTTCGGAAGATTGACACCCTCAGTCTATTAAGGACCTCAAAGGAGTATGAGTATAAATAGAAGAAGACAGATCGGTCAATATTGCAGAAATTTGATTGCAATCTCAAAAAATAATTGATTTCGGTGTTATAGGAGAATAAAGAAGCATTTGCTTATGTGGTATCATACATGGTAAGTATCAATGTCGATTTCTTTTCACAAAGACTCACCTTAGATGCTTCCATCAAGTTGGTGGCTGATGAACATATTTTTACTCACAATAAATTTTGAGGTTTTTGTTTAATAAAATTTTCTTCATACATTCTCTGTAACAATTGTGTTTTATAGTTGGTCTTTTTGAAATCTAGTTTTTGGAAAAGTAATTTTTTTAACGCTTGTTGAGAATTCAAATGTTTTCCCTTAATTAGTGTTCTTGGTTAATTCACTTAGTCTTAATTAATTTCTTGTACACTTATTCAAAAGATAAAAGATGTACATATTATTAAGTAGACGCTTAGAGACGAAGTGAGATATTGAATACATCAAAATATGGTTATTTTGTTCATAAAATTATGTTGAATTTGATTGACGTTTGTTTGATTGAGTTCGACTTTGTGAAGAGAATTAAAGGATAATAATCTTAACAAATCTAAGAAAGGATTCGTTGTGAAAGAGAATTTGTTGCTTCTATTTGGTGTTAGACAATTCAACACTATTAGACGCTCGACACTAAAATTGTTTTGATTTGCCTGTGAAACGACTCCATCAATGACACAACGTAAGAAATGTTCGTAGATCATAAACGAAAGACTATGAGATAAAAAAAAATGATAAAATTGCTTGAAGATAAATACATTTGAGAAAATTAGTATTTTACATGGTTGGCTAATGTACTAAGGGTTTGAAAGTCATCAAGCAAATGGAGAATGTTCATCAATTTCACAAACTTGACTAAAGCATGCCCAAAAGATTCATACCCTCTCTCAACATCAATCATCCTATTAACAGTGTTGTCAAGTTATTAGATTTTGAGTTTCATAGATGCTTACTAAGAATATAATCAAATTCAGATGCATACTTGGAAAGAAGTCAAGGTAGTGTTAATGATAAACACGACAAATGATAGACACAACTTATTAGAGGTTGATGAACATCATCCTTTGATCAATGCTACGGTAAAATATCAAGACATATGTAGATGACATGGTGTTTGAAGTCGGATATTGATTAATGTGTCAATCCAAAGGAGTTTTTTATTACAATAGACAAATACCACTTAGAAATAAGTCCTATGAAATATGCTTTTGGAGTTAGAGTTAGAAAATTCTTGAATTTTATGTTAACCCAACAGAGAGTTGAGATTAACTCAATAAAATGTTTGACCATAACCAACATAAAAAGTTTAAATAATATAAAAAGTTACAATAATTAATTAGTTAAGTAAACTCTCTTTCTCAACTTTTAATATCTGTCAGGGTTACAACAGTTATAATTATAATTATTATTAATATCATTAATACTAATAATAATAACAATATTATTATTATTATTATTG
>Ga0123340_1004952_pt1 | contig 12665 bp, 5 predicted proteins | sample SirMexnodulemix_FD_89961 | JGI IMG/M metagenome (GOLD analysis project Ga0123340, IMG submission 89961) | Root nodule microbial communities of legume samples collected from Mexico - Siratro Mexico nodule mix | ecosystem: Host-associated > Plants > Roots > Nodule | place: Mexico: Nepantla... | reverse complement strand
ACATTAATATTTTATATTTCATTTCAATACATAATTAACTATTTAAGTATAAATAAACTTTATTTTTCTTTTCAAGCAAAAATAATTAGTTTTTTTCTGGTAACTTTATTTCACATATCTCTTATTTTAACTAATTTATAATTTTTTATCACTTTTTCTGTCTACATTTTTTCTTCTTCGTTCTTTCTTTGTGAGATTTTTCTTGTACCAAACTCAACATAAAACGCATTTTTTTTTTTAAAATTTCAAATATTTATTCAAAATCTGAATTCTTCTATATAAAAGATGCCTTATAACAAGTTCTAGAACTTTCTCATACCTTCAACACATTTTTGGGGCACCCACTCTATCTTATCATTGGTCTCTTTAGCAACCAAATAGGTAAAACCTAAGAGGGTTTAACCTCTTTTCCTTATTCCACTCTTTGCTGTTTCGAACTGGTGTTTGGTCTCTCCTCTCTTATCCATGGCATCAACATTTCTCACCCTACCAACACCCCTCCTACACAAAACCAATGCCATTTCTTTCTCCAACAAGAGACCCTCATGTATGGTTCTTTCATTTTTGTTCGCCAAATTCGACATCTTACTCAAATTCTTAACCTTTTCTCATCTGGGTCTCATGCAGTTTCGCAGAGAAGCTCTCTGAAGATCAATGCAATTTCCAAAAAATGGGAACCCACTAAGGTTCTTCTATTTTCTTTAAGAGGGTTTTTGGAATTGGTTTTATTTTTGTAGCCTACACCATCCCACTAATTCCCTTTTCGTTGCCCGTATTTTAAATTTGTAAAAGTTCAATTTTTGGCTTCTAAGTTATGATTTTGGGATGCAGGTTGTGCCTCAGGCTGATAGAGTTCTTATTCGTTTGGAAGAGCTATCAGATGTATGCTATACTCTTATCCTAAAAACCAAATTTTTTTACATGGGGTGTTGTTTATTCTTAATCTTATGGTATATCAGATTCCAACAATTGGTTATTCTCCCATTTGGTGCCTTAAATTTTGGAAATTTGGAATTGCTAGCCTGTTTCTGATTATTGTGGTCCTTATCTGAATGTTGGACTCGTTTTATTGTTCTCTATTTGGGTAACTTGCATTTTGATGTGATTTTGAGAAATCCGTTAAGATTGTGCCATGAAGGAAAATTTATGGTGACTGTATTTCAACAGTAACTACAATAACAACTAGCTCCAAGTTGTGGTAATGTGTTGCCAATGGAAGATTTCTCTGTATGTGCTACAGATTGGTGCCGCTTGTGTGCATGTGAAACGCAGTAAAAAATATTCGGAGGTTTCTTAATGTAATGTCCTGAGCTTGGTTTTCTGTTCTGTTGATAAAAAAGATGCCTATGTCACCTATAGTGAGACCCAATGATGCTGTGCATGATAGGTAATTGCTAGTTAAATGCATAATATTTAGGAGTTATGTAAGTAGAAGGTATGGAATGTGTTCTAAAGCCTATTCAAGATATGTAAATATAGTGTTCTGATGCCATGGATGTTACTTAATTTGATGGAGGGGTTATTCTCTAGGCATTATTTATGTAGAATGATGCTGCTAAGAAGTATTAGTTCTGATCTCTAACTTTATAGTTTATCAGCTTTTTCCTATTGTTTTTGAATATATGTTAATTTTTACAGATAACAAGATTCCGATTTAAGGTTCTGTTGTATTAATCACACACGCAGACGTAGCATTAGCATGGCAATCTGTTTGTTACAATTGATTGAATTTCTGGTTGGACACTATTTGTTGACAGTGTTTCTTCTGCCATTGGTTGGTATTAAAGGATGCTTTCTCTAATATCCTTTGTGATACTCACCATTGACAGATAAAGTGATGGTCAAAATAATACCTGATGTATTATTATAACAGTGGCTTCATCTGTTGTATTATGAACTAATTTGATATAATTTAGGATACTGGTTTGCAAAAGTTTGTTATGTATCAGACTAGAATAATTTATTCTGCAGCTGACAAGTATTGATGTATGCTTACACAGTACTTTTTCCCATGATGCATAGCTGATTTCTGAATATGTTTTTTGGTGTAGAAAACAGCTGGGGGAGTTTTGCTGCCCAAGTCAGCCGTGAAATTTGAGCGATATCTTGTGGGAGAAGTAAGAAGACATAGATACTTTCAGTATTTTGGTTCTGTAAATGTTCTCATAGGAAATTTTGTTTGTTTTGATATAATATGTGGTGTTTTTCTTTCATGTATATTTCAGATTCTAAATGTTGGTTCTGAGGCAGGAGAACTAAAAGCTGGAACAAAGGTATAGGTTTAATTACTGCAAAGGAGGTGAAATAGAAACTGGCAAAAGATAAAAGAACAAAAAAAATAGAGTAAATTATAGGGACATCATCCCCAAAGGTTTTCTCAAATTACATTGAGACTCCAGTTTTTATTTATTTATTTATTTTTCTAAATTTGCGCAAACCTTTTCTTTGTTCCAAAAGCATTACATTGTCATCTCTGTTTACATTACACATGCTTTCTCTTAAGTTTTAAAACTACTACAATTACATCTCCTGATATGAGATGTCATTGTAATGGTGAAAAAAGTAGGGTGTAAGTGTAATTTAAGAAAATCTTAGGGGGTATCATTAGAAAAATAATCTCATTATGAATATGATCTCCTCATACAGTATTAAAGATCAACTCCCAGTTTTGTTCTAAATGTAAACTCTAATTTGCCTTTTCCAGGTACTATTCACCGACATGAGTGCTTATGAGGTAAAGGGACTTTAAAATTTTTGCTTTTATACATGTATTTAGTGTTTATCTATCTAATAGTATTCGTACATGTATTTAGTGTTTATCTATCTAATAGTATTCTAAGTTGTAATATTAACTGTTAAAAAGATGTTTTAGTGAATTAATCATATTTATATCAGAAGAATTTAAGGAGAAAATACTTCTGATCTGCATGCTTTTTAACATATAGCCAAGAATTGAACAAATGCTATGCCAAACCGTTTTGTGTTGTTGGTCTTGGGCATGTCTCTTATACTTCTTTTGACTAAGTTCCATATGTCAGGAAAATGTATTTGCAGGGTGATTTGTCCAATATATATGATGCTATTGTATTTGGTCTGTGACAAATTAAAACTTTACCATTTTTTTGTATGGGACACTAATATCCTAACTTCCTTTTACAGCACCATTGGTGTTTCTTGTGATAGTATTGATTGCATTGATGAGTTGAATCTTGCTTTCAAATACTGCATAATTGGCCATGTGATTTTGTTTTTGTTCACTAGAAAAGAAACAAATGTGACACAACTTAGCTCATTACAATTGACAGCATTAATCATCTTAATGCCATTACTAATGAAATGCTTTTTTCGTCATAATTTATCAGGTGGATTTGGGAACTGATGCAAAGCACTGCTTCTGTAAAGCAAGTGACTTGTTGGCTGTGGTTGAGTAGGGTTTGCCACTGTATGAAATAAAAGGGGTGCACTATTTTTGATAATATCTTTGACAAATGTATTTTTATTAGAATAAACCATTTCTTAATTGTGTTAAATTTTGTATTCATTTTATGTTATTATAACTTGTTGCTTTCCCCAGGTAGTTTCTGGATCAAAACTCTAATCATGAATTTGTGCTCTACCCTTTCCAATGATCTAGTCTTCGTAAAAGTTACATAACTATTTATAATCTTTAAGTTGAAATATGTTGTGTTCATTATTTTTCTTTTTACTAAATTTCATTCTTGGTCCTTGTCTTTTTAGAAGTTTTAGTTTAGTCCAATATCTCGAATTTGGATCATCAGTCTTTTGAAAACAATGATAGACCTTTTATTTTGGTACATTACTTTGAATTTATTTTTGCCAATTCAATACATGAAATCTGTCTTCAGTAAACTCACTTACACTTACATGGAAACTATAGAACATGATTTACGTAGGTAGGAATGAAAAAGTCTTGAATATCATGCAATTAACATGAAGATAGTTTCACAAGTAACAAAATAATCTTCATGCTTAGTTTTACCAAAACAAATGTATTTGATTTTGTTTTTTTATGCTTTGCACTAGTTTTGTAGTTTATAGGCAAATGAATCTAATGAAACAAAATCTGTGGATGCAACAAATGTAAAGGTAAGGCAGTTTTGTAACTACTATTATTGATATCACTGTACTAAAAATATTGCAATGTTTTGTTTGAATTAGTTAAAATTTCATAGAGGTTCTGGGTAGGTTTACTGATCCATTTGAGTTTGGTTCGTAAAGCTACTCTATTTATCATGAGTTACTTTCTTATGTTTTCCTATAAAAAAAAACATGCTTTTCCTACCATTTTTGTACCTTGTCTAAGCTATCACTCGCTCAACAAAATCTTCCATGACTCGAAGGATGAAATTACTCGTGAAGAATGATAGAGCAACTTACAGTAGTTGGAGATGAACTAATTAAAGTACCTACACCTCCATATTTTCTCATGCATCCCTTAATTTTTAAAAGAAAACCATTTTGTTATCCGAAAGTATCAAGTATATTTTAGATTTTATTGTTGTTACATATAAGTTTTGGAAGATAAATATTGTCATCTAGATGCTACAATTTGCAGTAGTTATAAATATGAAAGTTTCAAATGGTGCTAATAAGAACATATTTTTATTTTATACTGTATATTTCAAAATATCCTTTTATCGATTTTTAATTAGTTAATAGCAATTCACAAAGTTGTGTATATTATCTAATTCAAAAACTAATGTTGTGAATATCGTAGTGAATAAATTGTATTAAGTTTTTTTTTCATTATACTAAACGAAATATGTATTACACTATATCTCTAAAATAAGAATTCTCCAAAATAAGAAGGAAATAAGAAGTAAACACCTCCAATTCAAAATATGTCAACCTAAATTCTTGTTGGGTTACATAAATAGAAAAATAAATTATTTAATGAAATAACCTTTTTTTTTTAATCTTATCCTCATGGGGGAGGGAAGAGGCGAGGATATGTTATGTTTAATTTGAAATATAAAAAGTTTATTTAGATTATTTAGTGTGAAATAAAAGAAAACTTTTTGTATCTTGGAGTGTATGATTTAAAATATAAATTTTAAAAGGTTATTTTGGTATTTTCAAAAGTATAAGGGTGCAGGAAGAAATCCATAGAAGTGGATTGAATACTGGTGGATGAGCCCGACAGGTATTCGCCCATGAGAAAATATCTTAGACGAATTCTTTCTTTATCTCTATTATCTCGTCGCACCTTTATATCATATATAAAAAATTTATTATATTCTTGTATAAAACTACAAAAGTTAACATTATCTTTTTACCCACTTTACTTTTTAGTAAAATTAATATTTTATAAATTAAATGACTCTCATCTAATTTATATTTTAAATAAAATATAAATTAGATGACACCTTATCTGATTTACGTTTTTAAAAATTATGTAACATTTTATTTGAAAATATAAATTAAATGATACTTAATCGGTTTATAAAATTTTAAAATATAAATCAAATAAATTATAATCTGATTTACATTTGATTTTGAAATATAAATGGAATGATACTTCATCTAATTTACATTTTTTTTATATTTGATTTTAAGATGTAAACTGAATGAGACTTCATCTAATTTAAATTTTTTTTTTGAAAAAGTAAATAGAATGAAGTGTCATCTAATTTATATTTTATTTTAAAATGTAAATGGGATACACTTTATCTAGTTTAATTTTTAAAAAAGCCTATTTAATTTTTTTTTTCAGAAATACCCAAGTCATTTCCAGGTCAATATTAAATTTTAATTTTCTTTTTCAAAAAATACCCAAGTCATTTCCAGGTCAATATTGAATTTTAAAGTTTTAGGGAGATCACGAAGACGCTATGGAAGGGCAGAAGAATTTTAGTTATAACTGATAACATAACTTATACCAATTTATAAACTTAACTAAATACATCTTATCCGTTTTTAGAATATTTTAAATTTTTTCAGAAACATCAGTTCATACCAGTTTTGACTTGTTTTATATTTGTTTCTTTCTATCTATTCTGAGTGATTTTCTCCAGTTTCAAAAATATCTGAACTTAGTGTTAAGAAACCAATCAGTGGACTTATTCTCGACGACTAGATGGTCAAACTTTCAAAAACACGACTTTTGTGATCTACCTCTGATCCTATTACACCCCACAAATGAGCCTTCGTGAAGGTGATGATACCGTTTCACTTGAATCCACCATGTTTCAAGAGTGCTATTTTGATTCTCTCTAGAGTTTGAACCTCAAATGTACTTGGCTTTGCCAGTCCCTTGTGCCAAAAATGAATAAAACACAAAGCAACTGAATAAACCTTTTGGCATTACAAAATCAATGATGCTGAGTTTCAGCAGATCATATGATGAATGCAACAACATGTAATCATCAAATGTTACACAAATGAACCTTTCAAAGCAACCAAGTTGGGCTTCTTGGAGTGAAAGGTGTATCTTTGTATGCAAGATACTATTCTGCTACTCATACATTCTCAACTCAACCATTCCCTCTTTCCTTTTTGTAGAATACCAAGCAACAACCTTTCCAGACTCAAAAGACTTCAAAGAGTAACTCAGGCTGCAAATGAAATCCTCTACCGCCAAACCACTTTCCCTGGCCAAAAACTGCAGTGAAATTCGGGAATCTGCTCGGAAAACAACTGGTCCTGCAACCTACAAGTGGAAAATCAAACAAGTTTTATTTAATTTTCCTATATCAATCCTTATCACAGTTGTAGGATTATCACCTACAGTATGCTTCTGATCTAGAACATAGTGGTTGCATAATAATACATAAAAAAATTCACCTGTTGTTGAAAGCTTAAATTTAGCCTGGGCGAAGCTGATGGTTGTTCGCCAACATCAGCACTAGAACCACTCAGAATCTTCTTTGCAAATGCTGTAGCTGAAGAAAGATCCACACGAGCATCTACTCTGGTTAAGTCCCCATATTTTTTTGTGAACTTTCCATGCTGAAAGGAGTAGCCAACTGAGCCAAACAAATCAGCATTATGTCGAGATCTCTTGCTTGTTGAATTAGTGCTAGAAAGGCTCCTTCCATTCCAAATCCAGGAAGCAAAGCTGCTACCTACAATGAATATTATGAACCAATAACAAAACAATTCATGCATAATATAATTGCCAAAACTTGACTATCCATAAATTGCAAAAGGATGTTCAAAGGGTGACTGACACATAGCATAAAACATACTTATTCTCATCTCAAACAGTCTAGAGAAATTACCAATCATTCCTGACACTGCTGAATGAGGTTCCTTAAGAAGCACATCATATGGAACCATCTCTTCATTCACTTGTTCCACCTCTTCATTCTTTTGTTCCACAGCACCCTTATCTCTCCAGAGGTATTTGATCTTCTCATAACTAATGGCAGTCTTCACACATAACCCTGGCAGCAGAGACAATGGCAGGTTACCATCCATTGCATTCACTTGCTGGGGATTACCACCGTTTTTATGTATCCCAACATGGTAGCGCAATCCCGATGGAGACAAAAGGGATGACAAATCAACAGATAAAGACTCAGGGACATCCCAATATTTTCCTTTGTGGTCAAGAAACAATTGAGGCCATGCTGCTTCCACTGTAAGATCATGATCAGGAAGCTGCAAGGGATCTTGTCTTTCAGATATTTCATTATAGACAAAGAAAAACATGGCACGGTAACACAGCAACATTGAAATGAGGAATATGCTTATATAAACATGTGAATGAATGATGTTCATCAAAATAGTTCAGTTTGACCGAATGTAATCTCAATCTTGATTCAAACAGGAAAATGTTTTCACAGCAAAAAATAAGAAAAAGAATTATAACAAGGGGTTAAATCCATGCCTTGTGATAAACCATCACTTTGCGGCGCAATTTTTCTTTCTCACCATGGCCCTCTACACCAACCAATACGGATGTTGAAGGAGGAAAAGCAAACTGCGATGTTAACCCCAACGAAAAAAGTGACTTGTTGACGAAATGCTTCGCAACATTCTTGACTGTGGAGAGATCAAAATCTTCAGCATTAGAAATTTCATTTTTAACATCAACAATCAGCTTCCTGGGACGAAACTGCCCGCTCATTGTAAGCCACCTGTATCGATCATAACTCAGCTGTTACTGAAAAGTTGAAATTTTAAATGTTACTTATAAAAGTATAATCAGTTCATAATATAAACAAACTGTCTGGAGATAGTTTTGGCTGTCCTTTTTGCCTCTGATCATATTTCTAATAACAAAGAACTATGGCTAAGGTTTTTATCGTCATTGGCTCTCATGTTATGATAAGCTTTCTCCAGTGAAATTCCCTTTATGCTTTCTATCATGCATATGATGGCTTCTATGCTACACTTTTACCCCTTGATAATGACAAGCAACCGCTCTCAATACATCTTCAAGAAATTTGGAAATGAATATTTGAATGAAAGATGATTAAATAAGGCATCACCTTGCTACTTTCAAGATATATATAAATAATACAACTATCATTTTCTGTTTACTTCTTTTGACAAACATAAGAGATGGTTTGGCCTCTTACTCATTTTGTCCCATCAACAACAAAAATCCCTCCAACAAAATTAACCTGGATTTATAAACGAACAAGCAGAAACAAAAAGCTTTCTCCAGTGCCGGAAAATAACTGAAAAGTCTATCCTAGTAAATGCAAAATGGCCCTTTCAAAATGCTTGAAACCCCATTTGCCTCGGTTTTCAACCCAAAGCACAATTAGCCCCAAAAATGCACTCTGCTAAAAAAATGCAGAGCTTGGCTCCTTATCATAACACACACAAAACAACACTTGTTTTCAAGGAGAATATAATGGGTTTTCTTTCACCATTGTCAAAAAACCCTTGAAAAACAAAATGGTGCCAGAAGATTTAAAATGCTAACCAAATTATATGCATAGTCACAATCACTAAATAGAAAGGGAAAAACATGAAAATTAGATATGGAAAAAAGAAATATGAACATAAATGACCATTGAAGGTTCAAATGACCCAAAAATTTGAAGCAAGCGCCGCTGATCAGAATTCATCTTAAAGTCAATTGGCAATTAGTGAATTGACCCAACTTATATATAAGTGGCACCTCAAGAATTAAGGTAGGCGATGTGAGACTTCCCAACAAGTTGCACCTCAAGAATTAAGGAAGATAATTTTGAGACTTCCCAACATTCCCATCTGCAAATATCTACGAAAACAAGTAAACTATTTTTTGAATAGACGATTTACCAAGGTGAGCTATAAGCTCTGATACATATCAAATTTCAACTTCAAACTAACTGGCACTAAGCAAAATGACCCAACTGATATACAAGCCACACCCAAAAAGTAATGTGAGACTTCCCAACTCTAGAGACCCCATCTGCAACACATTCAACCAAATCAAATACATGATAACAATCAACAAAATAACAAAAGCATTTGTCATGTTTTTTTCTTCTTTTCTAGAAGAAGATTACATAATCATTATAACATTTTGAGCAAGGATAAATGGACACTTGTAGGTTGTATTGTATATACCTAATTGAGGCTCCTTATTTCTCTCTATCTCTCTTCTTATGACATCATATTACCCATCATATCTATACTTTTCTCTCCCATCTCTACACAGCCAAGGTTTTAAACAACTGTCCACATCAACAATTTCAAGCATGCATCAAGGTTTGTGGAGTGTCATTGACCATAATTGTAGTCACATCAGCTGCATTTGTTCATAGTTTTCCACAACATCAAGCCACTATTAATTTCCTGAATTTTCAAACATTTCTTCTTCTAATAGTAATGTTAAAAAAACACTCCTTCCTTTAGAACAACACAATAAAAACACCCAATATTACAAATAATCTTTTCCTTCAAAACAAAAACTGTTCAAAAAAATTAAGTTGATCAAGGATTATTCCAGCTTAAATACTCAGACAGAGCTTTGTAACTGACTCAAGTCCTAGCAAACTCAAGCAGGGTTGCCTCCAATGCAGGATACCCGCAGGTACCTGTCTTTGGCCTCATAAAAAGAACGTCATCTAATCTAAAAAAATTTCTTCCCAATAACCAAAAGAAAAGCATTAGTATAACACTCTCTAACACGCTCTACTACCCATTTAAATTTATTAAAAACTACAAAATCGCATTATATGACAAGTGATACTTGCTAAAATTTGTAATCCAAAAAGGGTTTATCCATAATAACATTTTCATAAACCCTTCTAGTAAAGAAAAAATAAGAAGAAAAACATCAAATAGAGTTTCATACGCTAAAATTAGCACAAGTTAAAAACAAACACGTGGAGAAATTAATAAAACAGTTTCTACAAACTCGTCTATACATAAGCTAATTTCAATTTTTTTTTTCTAATTTTTCTGTATTAAAACTATTAACGAGAAAAGTTCATCCAAACATTCCCTTTCAAACAATAGTAAGAAAGAAGTATCTTAAAAAAGAAAGTGTTAATTAAAACGGTTAATAATTGAAAAAATAAAAATCTCTCCTTGAAAACAAAATAAATATCAGAATTCCCAATTCTCAAATGCTGGAGACCCCATTTGCCATCAACATCAACCAAATCACAGAACAGTCACAATCGTGAAAGAGAACAAAAGGGTAGCGAAAGCAAGAAGTGTGAGAGTGAAAAAAGGTAGGTACCAGCGAGAAGAGGAGAGTCTGAGGAGAAGGGTCTGGAGAGCGAGGGAGCCCAAATCCTTTGGGGAAGTGGGAGAGAGCGAGGGAGCGACGATGGTAAGAGGGAACGCGTTTTGGAGGAAGGAGAATTGCTGGGGCCGGAGCAGTTTGCTGGCGATGGAGGCTTCCACCGGAAAAGGGTCTCCGGGAACGGACCTGGCCCAGCCGTCGTGCAACTGCGGCGAGGCCACGTTGAGGTCCCAGAACGCCGAATCAATGCCCGTCTTAAGCTTCGCCATTGACGACCGTGAGTGAGTGCTTAGGTTGTTGTGTTGGATTGGGTTTGAGCTGAAGAACAAGAGAAGAAGAAGAAGAAGAAGAAGAGGAAGAAGAAGAAGAAGAAAGGGTTTTTGTGTTGGGGTTTAACCTTACTACTACTTATCCACTTGTTTTTCATTTTTTTTTTCAAATGAAGTTCAAATTGGAAAGTCTTATAATTTTTATTTTTATTTTACTCTTAAGTTTTACCCATCAATTATTATTTTTTTAAATTTTTGTAGTGACTCATATAGTAAAATAATATTTACATTTATAGAAAATAAAAGTAGTGATATATTTATGGATAAGTAAATATTTGTTAATGTTAGTATATGTAAAAAAAAATAAAAATTGAAGCAACTGTTGCAAGATATATGGAGTAAGAAAAAATGGACTGTGAATCATCGGAATCATGTATTACTAAGTTTGAATGAGAAAACTTTGCTGAAAAGGAAGACTTTAATAGAGGTAAATATTTTGTACCAATATTGTAATTATAAAAAAACTATAGAATTTAATATGCAGTGTATTTATTAAATTTTATGATAATTATTTTTAAAATTATACAGACAATAATTTTTATTCTTTAATAAGGTAAAAGTAGTGTTTTATGACATCATGTCTATTAAACTCAAATATTAATAGTTAAACTCGATTTTCAATAACTAAGTTGAATTATGCTTTTAAGTTTAGTCGGAATTAATGTTTCTAGTATGAAAGATTTTATATTATTAATCAATTAAAAAAATCTTTTATATATGTTTTAGGATTTTATTATACCTAACATGTGTGATAATTTGAAAAGAACAAAATTGTGAAATACTTTACATTATTAGTCTAATTTATATCGTTATATCATTAATTTTCTATTCTAACTTATTTAATATTTTGGACAATGTATGTTTCCCAATATTCTAACTTATCTAATTTATATCATTATATCATTAATAACTTATCACTAATTATCTTTCCACAATGTATGTTTGATATGCAAGAATAACCATTTTTGAATTAGTGCATATTATTTATAAACCATAAAAGTCATTCAAGAAAAATTGCAGGTTGAATTAGGTTATTTTTCCCTCTGTTTGTTAATATATTTCAATTTAATCCAACTATTTTTACATTGTTCAGTTTAATTTACATTATATTACTTTTTAAAATTTTAGAGACCAAATTAATTCATTTAAAAAGTAACAAAAATTAAATTTTTGATTAAATACATGAAAAAATTAACCTTCTTTTAATTGCAAAAACTACAAAAAAAAAAGACTTTTTTTTTTTGGGATTAATGAAGAAAGGGCTCATGGCTTATCAATATTCAAATAGAAAAAGTTATTGCTTTTTGTAACTTCATAACTTCTTTTAACATCTTTTCATTATAATGTAATAATAAAAATAATATTTTAAAATTATTACACTTTTCTAAAAGTACTATCAATAATATATTAAAAAAACTTATCGATTATTTGCCATTATATATTATAGCACGAGATGTAAGAGGAAAATATAGAGGTTCTGAAAGCAAAAGCAGTAAGAGAAAAACTAAAAGTCCAATATCGCATTCGCTGGCCCAATTAAGTGCAGTCCATCTTTCTCCATGGTATATTTTTTTTCTACGTTCTATTAAATATGAACAATTCTTACTTTTTTTTTATTTTACAATCTAAAACTCAAAAGTATTTAAATAATTTAAAAAATAAATTATATAATTTATTTT
>Ga0123340_1004951_pt1 | contig 12667 bp, 4 predicted proteins | sample SirMexnodulemix_FD_89961 | JGI IMG/M metagenome (GOLD analysis project Ga0123340, IMG submission 89961) | Root nodule microbial communities of legume samples collected from Mexico - Siratro Mexico nodule mix | ecosystem: Host-associated > Plants > Roots > Nodule | place: Mexico: Nepantla... | reverse complement strand
TTTTGAATATTTTATTTAACTTTTATTTTAGTGGTATATCTCTAACTTTTAAAAAATTATTTTTTTAATTAATCAATGTTAATCTTATGGCCAACTCCCTTCATTTTTTTTAAATCCCTAGTTATCAAAGACAGTATTATGCTCTCTGTCTTATGTAATAAATTCTAACTCATCTTCTCTGCTATCAAATTGGTCAATCTAAAATTGTTTTATTTTGATTAAATATGAATTAATTTTTTTTAAAAAAAATATTGAATTCAAATTCCTGATAAACATTCAGATTAAATACTCAAATCATAATTATCCTCCCACTCTAAACAGTTCTTGTATAACTATTTAAATAAAAATTATCCAGAGTAAAACCTATAATTTTGGTCTATATAATATAATAAGTTTATTTCATCCAAGTTTCAATTATGCAATGTTTTGTACAATTTTAATTTAAAAAAATAAGTTAATAAATGTGAAGCTTCATTACAACACCTACCAATTAAGGAGGAAGGAAAATCAATCTTAATAGTGTTGAGTAAAAGAGTAACAAAAGTTATTCTAGAAATAATAGAGATATTCTCTTTTTCAAGGTTTGACTTTTTGACTTCACTCAAGATTGTATGTTTCAAGAATTGGGTTGTTCTTCCAATAAAAATAAGTGAGTTGGGTTCAGAAGAGACAATTAATTTCTGCACTCCATTAAATTTTCAAAATCTCAATTTTACTTAACGCTTTTATATAAAAAGAGAAGTGCATTTTGATTGACAGAAGATTAATATGACTCTCATGGTCACGTAACAGAAGTAGGTGGTAGTGTTTTTATTTGACGACTTGTTATGGACAAGTTTAGGTTGTTTTAGAAGCAAAGCAAGATGATATGTATAGGTTAATTTTTTTTTTTAATATTGAGATGCATTACAGACTTCTAAAAATTGGGGTTCGAACGTCATTTGCAGGTATAGGATGTCTTTTAAAATGGTCTTTTTAGAAGTCAAAAAATACATTTGCGAAAGAACGTTCCAAAAAAAGACATTTTGGAAAAACTTGTTCAGAAGTCAAAAAAAATGCGTTTCGAAAAAAGTTTTTCAAAAATCAATTAGGGATGATAATTGTATTCTGAAAAGAGTTTTTCAAAAGTATTTATTTACATTTTAGAAAGGACTTTCCAAAAATATACTTTTACGTTATGGAAAGAGCTTTCTGGAAATATTTTGTGTTGGAACACTTTCATTTTTCTGTCGGTGATGAGGTGCGGAAAGTAAATCATGGGGTGCAAGAAGTAACTGCCTTTAGAAGATTGTGATTGAAAGTATCTAAATAGTAAACCTAATATTAAAGAAATAACATATTAGAGACATAATCAATTTGTTAGGTAATATTACAAAAATATTTTGAGATAAATTATTTATTAAAAGTAAAAAACAAATTATAATAATCTTATCAATTTTAGTTAATTTACCTTATATCAAAGATAAAGATACATGTGACTTGTAAAAAAAAAAATAGAATACAATTTTAAACTATTATCCCTTATTAATTTGTGTTTTAATTATAGTTACTCAAAATGAAATAAAAAAATAAAAAAGAATTATTGATAATGTGATTGTATTTTAAGAATTCAAGTTTAACTTTGATTCAGCCTAATCTTGGGTGAGGTTAGTTCATTGGACCAACTTTTTTACCACTACTTATTTAGACTTCATTTGTTAACATGGAGTTAAATCCTTATATTAAAGAATAATAAACAAAATAAATATTAAAGATGTGTGATAATTTTCATCAAAATTATAAATACATTGAATCTTCTCCTAACATGATTCTTAAAAGAAGATCAAGTGATTTGGATCGAGAAGGAAAATTTGTTTCAGACTCATCATGAGTTTCCAAGCCACTTTAATGTGTTTGTTGTAGGTGTAGGTCATTGAAAAAAAAAAGGAATTGGCGTGCAAAATAAATGTTTGAAAACTGTAAAAAAAATAAAATGAAATAAACTGAAAAAATTATTAAGGATAATGATAAATAAAGATATATTAAGAATAAAATAGGATTAATTTGAATAGATTGTGTTAGAATTTAAAATACATGACCAATTTAAAATTTTAATTCAGATTTTATTTTTCATTGACTTACCATGATGTAGTTCTACTTTTTTCAAGCAAACTAGTTAGTTAATGTTAACCAAACATTCTTCAATTTACATAAAATATTACCCCATTATTCACCCCATTTAAGGAATTAAATTACCCCAATCATCGTTGTTTTTAACATTCTACTTCTCTCTGAACTTACCTGCAAAATTTTTAATTTTCCCAGTAAAATTTCTATTATATACAAGCATAGCATACAATTTCGTTAACTTCCTTTCAGGTAATGATGGCTGTTGTGAAAACAAAATTTATGATCGCCAACAACAAAAAATGTAGCATTATAACTTTATAATCTACATTTTATGCAATGTAGAACAAACTTTTCCTTAATAAGACTACTTGTAGATAATCATCACTTTTTAACTTTTGAAAACTTGCTTTGAACCCAGAAATTCGCATCATTGCTACCAACAAGAGGAAAAGTCTAATTGACACAGCACATAGTATTGTTGAAAAGGAGAAGAATAAGAAAAGAGTTGGAACTTGAAAGAAAAATGGTGACATTAGTCACACGTTTGAGCCTCTGGTTGGACGGCACACATGATTCCTCTTACGAGCATGCTCTTCACTACGGTGCTGTGTTCGACATGCATACCCATACCAGCAATCTTGTCTTGCTGATGCATCTGGTGGAAGATGCTTTTCGTAATACACACAGAAACAGTAACACTTAGTCAACTTTGCAGACCACGTTCATAGTAAAACATTACAAAAAAAAAAACTTAGGAGTTATTTTCAGTTTATTCAGATTTTAAAAGTTGGAATTGGTTTCCTACATATCCAAAATAGAGTGGACTGAATTCAGAACACAACCAATATGGATTCCAAAGAGAAATGCTAAGAACACACTGAATGACACTCTTCAAATTCCCATACTTTGTTATTGGTAGAAATTATGGTGAAACTCACTAAACAAAAGTATTCTTAAGAATTGAACTTTAATTCTAACTCAACCATTCAAATTGATTTGTAAGATGAATTTTGAATCTATTTTATATATTACGAATTAGTTTTATCTCTAGTCATCTCCAACAGGTATGACCAAGCTACTATATAGAAAATAATATCACCATAAATTTCAAATTATAGCTAGTAACTTTAGAAAGTGTGACGTTAGCATTCCTTATGAACAGATATAGCATTGGAATTTTTATAAGCACAACATAAATTATCCAAGGGGAAAAAATTGTTTATTCATTAGGTCAGCCATTTTTTTCACATAATATTAGTAACAGGCGAAAATCTATTACTAAAGAGTAGACAGATCATGATTACAGAAAAACAAACCAGAAAATAGTTTTTAGTAGAGCTAGAATCTGTTGATTAGCATAATGCTTTGGGTTGAAGGAACTTACATATTTGGGTATAGAGAGGCGAAACCAGTACAGGAGAAATGACACCAACTTGTGATGACAGTCACTGCATGATTACAGTAAAGCATTATGAATATGGAAAGGATGTGACCACACTCTCACTTAATTCCACACTATTTTATAGTCAGTTTTTATCTGCCACAAGAGTATCAAACTTTACAGACCAAAGGAGAATCGCAACCACTTTCATTCTACATCTTATATTTTAGCCTAAATTGTTACTTTCAATTATCATTCCATTGGTTTACTGCAGTAATGCAGGAGTGGAATCTCTTTTTCAAACAAATAGCATGCAAACTTTTACCAAAATAAAATAAAAAATAAAATGACACGCAACTTAGATAATAATGCAAACAACTAAATAGAAAATAACCGAATTATACAGTAGTAGTCTCACACTGTGCATCCACTAGAGTCTCAACATTTTTTGTGAAGGTATCACAATAGAATTCAACACTTTTGAATAACAAACAATCTGAGACTGAACATGTGATTTTATTTAGATAATCTACTTTCAGGACAAAGCTTACCGGCATACATAAGTCCGAGCAGTAATCATCTCAGCATTATTTAGCATCATTCGCGTTCTATCTGCCAAGAGAAAAAGGAGGCCTAAGTGTAAGTCAAGATGTGTTGAAATTGTCAGGGTACATCACATCAATTTACAACAACGAATAAATTTTGTGAGAAGAATATTTTGCAAAATTTCCCACTAAATTAAAACTTGCATTGTGTATACAAGTTAATGTAGACAATTATTCTTGCAGCAATTATTCAGCATTGCGCTGAACCTTAACATTTTGTAAATATAAGTAAAATATATCAACTGTAGCATGTTTCTGAAACAAGGCAACAAAGGACATTTAAAGAAGAATGTCTCTTATTAACCATTTCATGGAAGGTAAATTTATCACTTAACCGATTTCTCTGTTGTCCAGCTTTTGTATCCACTCTGATATCACATCCGGCAATGTCCTTCCCATTCGTCTAATGCAACTATCAGTTATCTAAAACACCACAAAGGAAAATATCATTGCAACCAATGTAAGTTAAAACAGACCAAAAACAATAAAAATATAGGGATCAGAAAGCACATACATTCTGTTCATGGCGATTCTTTTCATGTGTTACCAATGGAATGCTTGAAATAGGGTGTTCTGAGATCTGAAAAAAAGGGACAAAGATCGTGGCTAAAGTGACCTTTATACCATATCCACAACCTTTAATTCACAAGAGATAAAAGAACCAAGAAAGGAAACATTGTGCTGCACAGTTAACTGGATGATGGAAATTGATAAAAATATCCAGCATGTAATGGCACAAGTTACAACAATAATTACACAAAAACAAAAGATCTTTCTAAAATGAAACATTCGTCAAAATTAACAATTGTGATGAACAATAATCCATACAGGTCTAAATGTATCCTGGGAGCAAACAGGGTAAGAGCCATTCCCAGTTACTCCTAGAGCATTCCAGTAAGCTCCACAGAATGGCCTATCACATCCTGAACCTATGAAAAGAAAAACATGAATTATCTGACATTATCAATGAATGTGAATATTAAACCCCACCGTAAATAAAACCGAAATAAATAAAATACTCTTGTTCATCAGCATAAATTTGAATAACTCTACAAGATACCACAGTATTACAAGCTAGCACAAAATATTTTTAACCCAAATCAAAAGCTACTCATAAAAACAAAATCATAAATTTGACAATGCTATTGACTAAATTAAACATGATAACTTACAATACTGAGGAATGCCAAAACCAGAACGGGAAGGCATCATTCCACCACATGCTTGACATTGGAGATGAACAGTATCATGTTTGCAACCAAACCCACCAACTTCAGTAACTAACAATCATAAGTAAAGAACTCAATGAGGATGACGAGACCAAGAAATAAAGAAAAAAGTCACAATATTGTTTTCTCTTTGGTTTTATGACATGAGATGCATAGTGTCATGAAATTCAGACTATAATCACAGTAGCCGACGTGGACATAAGGAGTACCCAAACAAAAAACCTTCAAATCTATTTCATGTATAGGACAAGACACAAAAAAAACTTAATCAAATCTAATTAACATGTCAGCTCAATAATCCTTTTAAAAGAGACAATAAAAATCTCTTTCATGCAGGTCAGCTCAGGCTACAGAAAATATATTCATACGAACAGCATAACTTATAGTTTAACACCATGAATAATAAGCACTGCAAACAAAGGAGAATGTGGGGAAAATGTTTTGCTACGTAGATTACATTGTACAAGAGACATTATTCTAGGTCTAAAGCTGTATTTTTATTACCACACTGTGGGCACTGATGATATGTGCCATCACTTTCATCATCCAGTGATGTGTGAGCCCTCTTTCGATTCTTCTTTCCAGATCCAATGACCTAGTAGTAAAAACAAACAAGAAAAAAGAAAAGAATATTAGCCCACAATATCTAAAACCAGAACCATGATGCAAAATCATAAAACCCCAAAAATAAAGGTATCAAAAAACTGTTCTAAGGTTTGACAGAAGAGTCTAGCAAATGTAATAAATCATGATCTAACTGACTTTCAATAAATTTGCATGAAAAAGTGCGGGACATTTTATTACACCTAGATGTTCCAATCCAATAGACACTCAAATATGGTATAGAATCAATTATACTTTGTAAAATTACCTTGTTAATAATTACTTGTTTGAAAAAGCATATTTCATCAACCCCAACTATTAGATTTAAAATTTTAAGAAAAATAGATCAAGTCTGCAAAACTTTACAATTTAAAAACTAAATGATATTTCATCAAACTGCCTTATTGTATCATAACTGTCCCAAGGCCAGGTAAAGCTAGAGGCTTGAGTTAGACCTTCAGCAACCAACATAGACTCCTCAACATACCAAACATAGATCACTCACTACGTATTGTGTGCTAATGCTAGGTTGTTACCCAAAAGTAACCTATTGCACAGCTTGAGTATAGTGTTAAATGGGCTAAAGTCATTGAGCAGCCAACTGTATGCAGTGTTAAGGAGGTGGTGGATACAATGATTTGAAGGGATTATGAGCCTTCGAGAAACCAAATGGTTAGAAAAAAAGTTAAATGGTTGGCCATTAACTCTCTTGTTTATTCTTGGTCATAAAATCAATTTACAAAATATTAGACTTCAACTTGATCCTTACATCATAAAATCAATTTACAAAATACTACATAATTAATTTTTCAATTCCACTTCACAACTTCTACTTCCTACTACTTCCTAATCAACCTATCTTACTCTGCTAGACAAACTTTACAACAAATGCTGCAACCACCACAATAATAACTTTCAAAACCCCATTAAAACCACATTAGTAGCGTGTAAACAAATCTATTTCATCAAATCTACCACTATCCTTTGTTGCCCTTCTATGCCCTCTTATGCACCTACGGAAGTTGGGTCTTCCATCCAATGAAAAAACCAAAATCTACTATTCATGTCTCACTTAAGCCTATTTTTCATCCCATGAGACAAGTGAATTAATTTGGAGTGAGGTTTGTGCCCTTTATAAGCAATGACAAATAGCGCCTATATAGTGTGTGCCAAGATCCTTGACGGTGTATTTTAATCCTGAGAGATATAGAAAGTTAGTTCGTAAGCTAAATTACATCACTATGACTCATCTTGGCATTGCCTTTGTAGTGAGCATGGTAAGTCAATTTTTAAACTCACCAAGTCAAGACAAATGGATGCATCCCAAAATATATTAAGAATGCAACTGGCAAAGACCTAATTTATGAAGATAACAAAAATACTCAAATTGTTGGGTATTTAAACACTGAGTAGACAGGGTCACCAAGCAATAAATACTCTACTTCAAGGTATTGTGTTCTTGTTGGGGATAATTTAATATACTTAAGACTGAAAATATGAGAAAAAGAGCTTTTTGTTAACACATCTGTAAGTTGATGATTCAATCCAACAAACTCAGTAAAAATTTCCTTAGATAACAACTTTACCTAAATAAAATGACAGTCAAGTTCTATGTATTTAGTCCTCTCATGGAACACTAGATTGGAAGCAATGTGGAGTGCAACTTGATTATCATAATACATCTTCATTTGTTGGATCGCACAGAATTTTAATTCTTGAAGAAATTGTTTTACCCATGCAAGTACACAGGTAAATTAAGGATTGACCATATTTGCAGCAAGTGGAACGCATAGAACTTATATGTTCCAACTTGAGGGGGAATGTTATAATTATATAAATAAGGGACAAATTCTATATAATCAGGAATATCTAGATTACACAAGTTACGGACATTTTTATTTATTCCCATATCATATATTTATTACTAGAGAATATCAAATCTCCTTTACTTATTTAATTGATTATGTTTTTTCAATATATATATATAAAAAAAAAAAACACACACAACAACAACAACATATGTTGTATCAAAAAAAGCACAATTTCAGCTCATTGTCTACTATTTCCTATAATTTAACATACAAATTTACCTATACGCAAATCATTTTGATACAATTGATCATTAAGATAACTTTACGTGTGTGTATGAATTTTTCAGTAAGGTTGGACAAGAACGGCATAACATGGCAAAGGAAAGTAAACTTTGATGACTTAAAGAATCATCTTACTCACAAGGTTTGATCGCACTAATGCATAAGTATCTAAAAGTGAAACTTCGTCGTGTGAGCGTCTTAGTGAAGAATCAGCCCTTAACATATCCTAAAAAAGAAATATATGCATATTAGAAACAAGAAAAGTACCAAGTGAGAACAAAAATTTATTGCATTCGGTGAGTCAACTAAAGGTAAAAAGAGAAGAAAATTAACAGATCAAAAGGTACTACCATTAAACCCACCAACTTTGTCATTAGTCACGAGCATATATAAAATATTCAAAAATGTGTAACGTAGCTTATATCTACCATTAAGAAAAGTCAATAGATGAAGCTTAAGCTTCATAAGATCAAGATATCTCAAATTAGAACTGATAAACACATTTTACTCAGAACAAGTGCCCCTTCCTCCATCATGCGCCCACAGGTAAATAGATGGGTAGTTATTGCACATGCAGAGCTATAGAGTTTCTATTTGCCAAGGCAAGAGAAATAAAACAGATTTATGATAAAGACAAATCAACAGATGGAGCTTTTAGAGATCAAAATATCTCATATCAAACTCGGTTAACATAATTTAAGAGCTGACGGGCTATTGAACCCCAAAAGCTCTGGACTTGTAATTAAATAAAATCCGAAGGTCATGGCAGAGAAAAAGCCACACATGTTTCATTGTTCCACCCGCCCCACCAATAAAAAAATTGCCTGGTTAATATTTTGTAAAGCTGTTAACAAATAGTAGCATGAGAGCTTTAGAAAACTATATTTTAGACATTTCCTTTTCCTAGAAATTGTGCATGAGAATAAGGCTTAAACTTTGGTTTATGTATCAAACTACTGGTCTTATCTGTGCCCAACATCACCATTTCCTCCTCTTTTGTAACTACCATAAGCAAATAAGCACACTCCATTTCGATAATAAACACAGCTGATTCTCTCCCTCCACACACAGAATAATTTGGCATTAAACTTACCTCAGCAATGATACGCAAAAAGTGATTTTTTCCAACAAAGTGAACTACTGCTCTGCATTGAGGACAAAGTACAGCTGAACGTTTTTCCTTTGATCTCCTTAACCACTCTGAGAAGCAACCATTGCTGTAGTGCCACATAGCAACTCAAGCAAAAGTCAAAGAACTGAAACAGAACTACAATACTAAGAAAAGGATCGAGAAATGCAATCCATACCAAAAATTATGAAGGCATGGAGCAACAGTAACAACGTCATGCCATATGTTTAAGCAAATGCTACACTTTGCGTGATCAGGATCTACACATATCTGGAAAAGAAACACAACCAAATCATCAATATTACTACGGATAAAACAGTATTAAAGAAGACATTAAGGAGGCAGAGCATATTAGACAGTGTCAACCTTTAGCTGCCTCTGGGAGATATCTGGGCTAGACATTATACAAAATTTGTAATTGACAAATCCTAGTGCCATGAACAGAGAAACAGAGAATTAAAGCAATTGATAACCATCTTATAAACATTAAAAAACAGTATTAAAAAACAAATAACTAGCAGTCAGATTTTGTTCTGTCCAACGCACTAAATTACAAATCTTTACTAATTATTCAAAAGACCCAAAAATCATGTTAACCAACAACAAGTTTAAATTATAATTTAACATAATACTTTTGAGACAAGTAATTCTCACTCGTGGATCATAATTTGGGTAAAACTGACACAAATTACTGTGCTAAAGTTTATGGCCACATTACTGGCCAAGTCAATTGATGCACAACCAATCACCCATTTTTCACCCTGAAGCCCTCCATTATCTTGCTAATTTAACATGCTGAATAATAAATATTACCACTTTTGTCAAACCAAGTTTGAATCACATTAAAAAGAACACTATAATGTGCTACTCAGTACTAAGAAAACTTGGATTACAAATTTGCTTGAAACAAATCAACGGATTGACAGTAGCACAATGGCAATGCTACAATATGGAACTATAACAGACAGGCAACACAATTTTACAATTTGTATAACATAAATGTTGTTAGTAATAGAAATTGTTACACTGCCACAATTATTAAAAGAATCTGACCTTCTCTATCAGGACCTGGGATAATTTGGCTCCCATCCTTGATGACAATGGTGTCATCATTGTGTAACTCAGCGCCATCAACCAAAATTGTATCTTGACTACAGCATGAATTCATGATACACCCAAAACCAAAAGTAATTAAAATAAAAGGAGTAAAATACGAAAAGGAAAGGTGATAACAGCCTTCATGAAATTTAATAGTTCAATTCAGGATGGAGTTTGTAAGAATATTATGATTATAAGTAAATTGGTATTCATTCACCATCCTGAAGCTGAAACAAGTTATTGGGGTTTCAACCCTAGCAAAGCAGAGAACTGATTTAGTAATACAATTGTTCCTCTGAGTTTAACAATAAGATTGTTTATCGTAAAATTCATCCGCTCCAACTGAAATTTCAAATGATAATGATTGAATAGTGGATGAAAAACAGTGCAGTGAGAAGGCCACATAGATTTATTTTTCTTTAATTATAAAGTAACAGTTATTTTGTTCTTTATTGGAATTCAAATGTGAGTTGAAGACCTACATTGTTTAAATATGGGCAAGTTGAGCAATACATAAATAAGAAAAACCTACAAACCTATAACCTTAAGGTTTTGGGTTGAGTATAATGTTTGTTGTCTTATATAGTTGGCTCATGACCCACATTAGTGAATATCTCCCTGGTGTTATTCCTCTTGGATTTCTTAACAAGAGTATCAGAGTTGATGATTCGTCTTAGTAACCAACTCAAACAAACACAATCGAGTTGGTGGTGGATCCAAGTGTGCAAATGATCCCTTTAGAATCTAAGTGGTATGCCATTGAGGTGAAAGGAGAGGCAAGTAAGGGTCATCCTTACTCGTGGACATGTAAATGCTTTCACTTGAGGGAGAGTCTACAGTATGGAAGGGACTCACTTGAAGGAGGGTTTGTTAGAGTTCACGTGTAACTCGCACATTGTGTAAAAAAGGACAACTTGAGTAATATGTGACTGAGAAAAGTTCTTAAACCTATTGCCTTAACATTTTCAATTAAAACCGATGTCATGTTTTCCAGTATGTTGGCTCATGATCTCCCTCTCGGATTACCAGCATTCTTCTCAAACCAACAAAGGACTGACATTTATCTTGGATAATAGGGAACATGATTTATTCAATTAAATACAAGTTATTAACTACTCAAGACTTTACCTCTTGTTCTCCATTGTGGCAGAACATAGGTCAGGATTCCTTACTATTTTGCACCAGCTATGTTTGTCACTAGAAGTGGCTGATATCTCTGAAGATATTACCTTTTCATCTGACCTTATCTCCACATCTGAATATCTCTCGTCTGAAGGAACTGCAAAAAATAAACAGTTTGATTAAAATAAGAAACGTAAGGAAGTTTAAAACTTCACACTTTATTTGCTCCTTCAATTTTATATCTAGGAGTCAATTTGGCATCCCCTTAAAATCTGGGATGAAAAAATCAGATATGTTTTTCATACAAATTTCCAAATAAAGTTCTTATTTTTGGGAACACCAAATTGATAACTATGCTTGTAAAAAGCATTCAAATGACATTCCCAACAACCCGCTTGAAATGTATAAACCCAGTAGAACAGTGAGTTGTACCACTAGCCTCTCCATTCATTGCCACCCACTTCAACACAACCGATACACAAGTCCCACTTTTTTTTCTATCCAACCCTACAGAGTTCTTGACATTGTGAAGACAGCAGCACCTTTTAAATTATATTTAAATGACCATGCATCCACTTTCTCTATCTCTCATTTCCGCCTCATTTTTTTTTCCTATCTATCTACCACTTTTTCTGACATGCACCCCAACAAAGGGATGCACGTTCAACAACGAACTAATCAAAGTCCCAAAATGACATCCACAACTACTAATTGTTACAGCCCATATACGAGTAATCAATCAGAGGAACTACCAGTGACATGCCCCTTCGACATTTCTAAAAAAATGTGAACTTGACGATCAAACCAGTAAAAAAATAGTCTTTTCATACTCAGCCTTCAGATTCCGCTTAAAATTCGAATAAAGATAGTGATATCCCAAAGGGGGTGGGGAGGGGGAGAAATGGAAGCATGGAAAGCACCAAGTTTGAAACTTTTTGGTATCTATAAAATGTGGGTGCGATTGCGGATAACCAGAATGAATTGAAGATTAAAAACGATTATTACCAAGCTTAGCCCAAATTTCATCTAAGTGGTTGGCTGAAGTTGAAGTAGAACATTCTCCGGTTTCCTCCATTGATCACAAGAAAGGTTCTTTTTGGTGGAGTGAAGTTCGAAGGTTAAAGTTGAAACTGGGTTTATAGTTTAGTGATGGGTCCAATTGCATGACACATCAACTTTTATCTTATAACATTTTATAAAACAAATGTATTTATATTTTTTGTAAATCTTATTATTGTTATAAATAATTAATTACAAATTTAAAAAATGATATACTTTAATGTATATATATATATAAG
>Ga0123340_1004950_pt1 | contig 12668 bp, 5 predicted proteins | sample SirMexnodulemix_FD_89961 | JGI IMG/M metagenome (GOLD analysis project Ga0123340, IMG submission 89961) | Root nodule microbial communities of legume samples collected from Mexico - Siratro Mexico nodule mix | ecosystem: Host-associated > Plants > Roots > Nodule | place: Mexico: Nepantla... | reverse complement strand
GACAGTATATATATATATATTATATGAAAATTAAACTTATTTATATGTCTTTTAATTGAACCATAATTTTTCAAATAATTGATTCTAATAATTATATATTTTTTTTCATTTATAATACTTTCATTTCTTTCAAAAAGTTATAATATAATTAATCTCTCTTTCAATTTACACATACTCAATACAATCTATACATTCATAATTATATTATTAACTTAAAATAATTAAATCAATAAAAGTTGTTTACTTTATAAAAGAAACAATAAAAATATATTGTTATATTGTTTTCTATTTATTATTTGTTTTACAAAAACATGTTTAAAGGAGATGAAGTATTTTTGAAACTCTGTATGCTTCATTTTCACACACTCTACGAAAGTAGAACTATGGAGACAATAAATAGGTACAACAAAAACACTAACATAAAAAAAAATTGACACCTAAGCTAACAGAATAGGGATCCGCTACTATCCATTGCACCACTAGTACACTAAAAGAAATACAATTGTACAATAGCAGAAAAAGTAAAATAAAATTTTACTTATTTAGTTCTCTCTAGATGACGTGTGTGTATTACGTTTGATAATCACACTATAAGGTCGCACTTATCTTTTGTGTGTAAATCTATTATTAAAATATTAATTAAGTTGAGATTTTTGCTTACAAGCAAGGGAAACTTGATAGACTGTTAGTGGTTTATCAAAAAGTAAATGGAAATGGATTCATCGGATAGATCTATCAAAAAGTAATTTTGTCTTTGCCCTTGGATGTGTTTGGGAAGCAATTAAGTATTTTATTGGTTTTTCTTTTATCTAATGGAGATGTATGTGATAAGGAGTTAGAAAGGTGAGTCCAATGGTGCACAAAATTAATGGTTTAAATTATATTGATGTTGAAGGGTGTTTTCTAAGCAAAAATTGGCGGATACTATATTGAACAATTGTATTTATTGTTTACCAATGGAAATCAAAGTAAGTGGATTTATTTGATGGATTTGTTAAAAGTAGGTTGGGGAAGTATGCTCTTAACATTCATTCCGTTTTCATCTAACAGAACATATGTCAAAGGAAAAACATGAGATGGCCCCAGTAGAAAGGTAACTCGCATGATAAATAAAATTAACCATAAATTATAGTGAGGTTGAACTCCTTTTTTCTATAGTTAACGGAAACTTTATGAAACTTATTTTGAACAAGGCTAGTCAAGATATATAAAAAAAAAAAATTAGAAAATCTTTTCTATAAAAGATAGGAAAGAAAGACTAAATAAACTTTTTAATACTCTAAAATTAATTTTATGCATTAATTAAAAACCATCTTTAAAAAGTTAGCGTATTTTACAAATTAATTAATACATAAATTAATCTTAATTTATGGAAAATTTTAAATTGTTTCTTGTATTTTTATTTTAAAGTGCTCATATGAGAAATTTGTTGAAATAAATCCTTACTGATGTTATGAGAAATATGGTTTCCCAGAGTTTACAATCACTTAAACATATGCCTGGTATAAACACCGTACGCACCAAATCGAGATAACATTTTGAAAATCCAATAACCCATAATTTTCTGATACGAAACATTTCTGCATGAGCCAAAACCAGTGATGGACGAACGCGGGTGACAGAGTGTGAATGTAAGGAGAGACATAAAAATCAAGTATTTGTAATGATTTTGATTTTTATTAATGTATAACTGATTTAGTTATTATTGAATCCTTAATATACTGACTATTTATGTAAAAAATGATGCGACATTCTATCACTTATTGTTGATCTATTTTAAAACAACTTTACATTAGAGAATGTATTAAAAAAGTGTTACAGTTTTCCTACCATTCTTGTATTACATTGAAACTAAACGTATCCTGAGATGGATTAACAGTGTAAACAATTTCTTATGAAAACTAATAGAAATAACTGATTTAATATGTACATTTTTCTGCCTCCTTCCCCCTCCTCCTCCTATGGCACTATCACTTCTAGTCAACAACTGCTACAACAAATTTCTTTGGCCTCTACAATTTTTAGACAAAACCTTCAGTCTCCATCTCCCAGACCAATAAATTCAACAGCAGATAAAGATCCTTGCCACCATGATGTTGTAATTGACTTGACTCAAAAGTGTGTAAGTTGTTTTTTATTCCAATCCAACTGCGTCCGATGACCTCTTTAGTACCTTTAGTTTCCGCAGCCTTCCTCATTCGAACCATGGTCTCCCATCTACCCCTCATTTGATATGTTTGAGCCAACACCAAGTAAGGTAAGGATGTGTCTGTTTCCCTATCGATTATTTTCTCTGCAACTCCTTCTAAAATTTGCAGGTCTCCATAAACTGCACATGCAGAAAGAATTGACCTCCAAATGCCAGAGGTACTTCTATACGGCATTGTTTCTATGATATTAATGGCCTCTTTGAGCTTACCAGATTTACTTAACATCGCCACAACACATTCATAATGTTCTTCTCCTGGTTTTACTCCAAATTTAATCTCCATTAAGGAAAATATTTCAATTCCTTCATCAACCAATAACCCATAGTTGCATGCTTGTAGAACTGCGGTAAGTGTTATTCGATCTGGAAGCATGTCTTCTCTAGTCAATAATTCCCTGAAGAGGTCCATGGTAGAAGACGCTCGCCCATTGTTAGTCAGTCCCATCAGCATAGTGTTCCATGATACCAAATCTTTTATTTTCATCTCATTGAAGATATTCAAGGCATCGTCAATAAACCCAAATTTGGCATACATGTCAACAAGTGAATTGGCAATAACTTCATCTGACTCAAAACCCAGTTTAGGAACCAAAGAATGGATTTGATTTCCCACTTCAACTGGTAACAAAATTGAAACAGAACTCAGGAGAGAGCTAACCGTGTATTTTGTTGGCCTGATGTTCTTTCTCAAGGTCAGCACAAAAAGTCGCAGAGCATCTTCCCCTAAATCATGTCTAGCATAGCCTGAAATCATGGAATTGCATAGAGCTGAATCCCATTGATCTTGTTCCTTAAAGAGCTGAACAGAATCCTCCAATCTGTTGCATTTGGAAAAGAGGTCAATAGCAGCACTGGATACAATGCTATTATAAACAAATCCCATCTTGAAACAAAAGGCAAAAACCTGCTTACCCTTGTCCAAGTCTCGCAAGTTAGAATAGACACTCATTAACATTGAACACGTAAACTGATCGGGTAAAAACTCGGCATCTCTCATCTGATAGAACAGCTCCAAAGCCTGCTCATGGTGCCCAGCCCTTTGACAGGCCCAGATCAAAGAGTTCCAAGATATAACATCAAACTGTTTCATAGTCATAATCACACCAAAAGCATATTCAACCAGACCAAGCTTTCCATACATTGTTATTAACGAATTCCCAAGAACTATATTATCCAAATCCATCCCACTTCTGATCATCCTACAATGAATCTGCTTAGCATGAGAGGGACTTGACACGAGTGACATCACAATGGAGAAAGTGAACCCACTTGGTCTCACACCAGTGCCTTGCATTTTAACAAAAAGCTCCAATGCATGACTTGAAAACCCACAAGAAGCATAACCCGAAATCATGGAGTTCCAAGTAACGACATCTCTAGCAGGCATTGCATCAAACACGTGGAAGGCCTTGCCAAGCTGGCCACTTTTCAGCAACCCTTTTAAGAAAATGTTCCAGGACGTGGAGTTCTTGTGTGATATATCGTCAAACACCTTCAGTGCATCATTGACGTGGCCGAGCTCTGAGTAAAGGTTGAGACAGCTATTACCCAAATAGGTGTAGGTGTTAAGACCCAGTTTGACCAAATGGGCATGCACGACTTTGACAAAATTAAGGGATTTTTGAGATAAACAGTGGTTTAGGAGAAGAGAGCAATAAGAAAGAGGAAAGTGAGGACCTTGCGTGTGCTTGAAAAATGGGTACATGCAAACGCTAATGTCACGTTCACAGGCACATTTGAGAGTTAGCGATAACAATCCAAAATCAAACACACGCTGAATCACAGCTTTCTCAAGTTTTCATCTCTGCCTTTGATGGTAACATGTACGTTCCAACCCCACTGATGCAGTGTGATACTGATACCAACTCAACGTTAATGTAAGCGTGAACATTTTCTTGTAGTTATGATACATTATGTACAAATAAAATTGTTTAAATTATAAATTTAAAAGAATAAATATATTATTAAAATTCTATAGGAATTAAAATTGTAATCTTTTAAACTATGGTGACAAAAATAGATTTAAATCAAAAAGTTATTTCGAAAGAAGAGAGTAATACATTAGAAACATCAAAAGAGAGTAACATATTAACATTATAGGTAAATGCTAATTTGCGTAGAACTTAATTAGTCACGTTGTTTTCATTTCTTATCTACTCAATTGTATTTACAATAGCTCTATTTCAATAGGAAAAAAAAAACAATACATTAGAGAAACCGTTAACCGTTAACACTCCTCAAGTCTTCTTATTTTCATCTATTACTAGTAATAGATTTGTTACCATACTTTTTTTGAATTTCTTTTCACACAGTTACATTATAGTAATGAAAAATAACAATTTGAATAATCTACGATCTTAATTTTAGAATAAAATTTCTAAAATGAAAAAAAAATGGAAAATTTATTTCAAAACCAATGGAAGTTGACGAAAAATATGAGCTGCAAGAAGTTGTACTCTTAAATAAATAGTACAAAGAGGTGTGTTGTGGATCGATTAACATAGGTTAACTCGAAAGAATCTCAAGTTTTATGGGTTTTATTTACAGATTTAATTTGGGTTTGATTTAGTTACATAAAGTTTTCTTTAAAACTATTCGTCTTTTTTCTTTAACTTCAAAAAAGAGTCATTTTTGAACTTGAGCATGCATCATTTAAGCCAACTAATAAAATAGATATTTTTCAATAAAAATATATAAGCATGTGAAACACGGACATAGAAATTCAGTCTGTTTAATTGTGGGCTTAATTGTTAGCACATATGATCAATTTAATAGCAAGGGAGTGTAGATAGTCATTTGCATAAATAGTGCTTTACACAAAACATAATTTGATGGGAAGTGAGGAAAGGGAAGGGGAAGATCTTTCTGAAATAACTTGTTTTGTTATAATATTTGGAGGTAATGGTAGGGTCGGGGAATTATTGGGATCAAAATCCTTTTCTTCTTGCTCTTACAGAAGAAAGGCTTTGTTCCAATCAGCTAGACTTCTAAACCTGTGATATTTTGCAAGGATCTTCACAACTGGGTAAAATGTGATATTTCATAAACAATTTTTTCTGCCAAAGTCCAACACCGTGTCATGTATTTTGGGTAAAAACATTGTGCTCCAGTCTCCTACTAGACACCCACAACACTGTTGGCAAGAAACGAAACGGACTCAATCCAACTTAAGCTACATACTTTGAAGCTTCTCATTTAGTCTCTTGAAATCAGTATGTCAGCTGAAAATAGGCCAAAAAACTTTGGATGGTAATGGTGGTTCCAAGCTTTTTTATATTCAGAATTGTCCTCCTCAGATCGGTTCATATTCACCAGGAAACTAAGAAGGTCAGCAGAGTTTCTCATTCAACAATCTGCCCAACTGCAACCAGGAATCTTCTGAACATGCTTGTCTCTCATCAGTTCTCTTACCAGTGCTGACCCTTCCCAATCCCCTGAAGATGCAAGTATGTTAGATAATTGTATATAAGCACCTGCATGTTCAGGATCAAGCCGAATGATTTGCTCTGCTGCCGTCTTGCCAATAATCTTGTTTCCATGAGCAATACAGCCCCTCAATACTGACAACCACATGTTTGCATCAGCCTGAAAAGGCATCTCTTCCATAAGATCCATTGCTTCCTCGAAGCATCCAGCTCGAGCAAAAAGATCAACCATGCAAGAGTAATGTTCAATGCCGGGACTTATATTATAGTCATGTTTCATTGTGTGGAACAGGTTTCTTCCTTCTTCAACCAGACCACAGTGATCACAGGCTGAAAGAACTCCAGTAAAAGTAATGGCAGAAGGCTTGACACCACAACACCCCATTTCGCTAAAGACTGTCAATGCTTCAACTCCATACCCATTTGCGGCATACCCCATCAACATTGTGTTCCACGAGACTTCATCAGATTTTACCATTCCATCAAAAACTTTACGCCCTATCTTAACAAAACCACATTTACAGTAAAAATCTACAAGAGAGGTAGAAATAATCTGGTCGGAGTCGAGTCCAATGGCAATAGCTTTACCGAATACCTGCTCACCAAGTTCAAGGGATGATTTGCTGGCACAAGCACTGATAACACTAGCAAAACTAAACTTGTCCATTTTTAAGTCCAGCTTATTCATCTGACAAAAAACATCTAACGCTTCACTTGGACACGCATTCTGGGTTAGGCCAACTAGGATTGAATTCCATGAAATTAAGGTTTTACTAGGCATCGTATTAAAAATCCATTTGGCATCTTCTATCCTTCCACAATTGGAATACACAGTGATCATAGTATTAAGTAAAATGGTATCATAAGCTTTGAGCTCACTAAACAACTTGCAAGCTTCACAAGGGCTTCGACATTTGGAGTAGGCATCAAGCAGAGCACTGGCAACCACTATATCATGAGTCGCCCCAGCTTTAAAACCGTAGGCATGCATTTGCCTAACAAGTTCTACAACGAGTAAACCACTGCCTGCACTCAAAATATTAGCAACAGTAGACACGTCTCCCCTCACACCATTCCTAAGCATTGCAGAGAAAAGATTCACTGCTTCCATCCCCTCGCCGTTGGACACATAACCCGAAATAATTGAATTCCACAGCACAACACACGGATCAACCTTAATATCGAAAACCCTTCTCGCCTCCCTCATTCTGCCAGCATTTGCATAACCAAATATCAAAGCTGACAAGGAGAACTCATCCACTTCCCTCACGGAACTAATAACGCGAGCAGCACCATCCAAATCACCACACTTCCCATACATGTTAATCAGCGAGCTGCACAAAACCCTGTCAAGCTCCAACCCGAGACCATCAACGAAAACACGTGCATGAACTTGTTTCCCACAGTTGAGAGCCAGCAAGTCAGCACAAGCGCCGAGAACTGTAGCCAGCACAAAAGCATCACGGTACATTATTTGTGCAGGGTCAGAGTTCATGCTCTTGAAGAGGAAAAGCGCTTTCCCAGGATGCCCATGTCGGGAATAACCATGAATTATGGAATTCCAGACAAGGTGGTTCTTTGACGGCATGGCATTGAATAGAGAGTGGGCTAGTTGGAGGTGTCCGGACTTGGCGAATGAGGAAACGACCATGTTCCATGAGAAGTGAGTCTTGTGAGGCATGGCATTGAACAAGTGGAGGGCATTGTGGGTGTGGCCTGAGTTGAGGTGGGCTTCCACGAGGGTGTTCCAGGAGAAAGAGTTTGTATTGGGCATTTCGTCGAACAAGTGAGACGCATCTCGGAGAAAACCACAGCGGGTGTAAAGCTGAAGAAGACGGTTTGCGACGGTGACGGAGTTATTCAGAATGCCGGATTTAAGGAATGCCACGTGGAGTTGCCTCCCTTCACTGATGGAGGACCAGGACTGAAGCCTTCGTGCCAGACCATGCCATTCCATACCATTGTATTCAGTTTCCTTTTACCACAAATTTTATTTTATATATTAACAACCTCATTATAATAATATAATATTTAAACATTCTTTTATTAGTTAAGGTATTTGTATTACCAATATTAATTCTCACGTAATTTATTTATAAATTAAAGATTTTCAAAATACTTTTATTTTATCTAATAAGGTTTTCATATTATTAAACTAGTAAGTAGAATCTAGACGGAGGTGGATTTGGCTAGAACAATTTAGTTAAAATTAGAACATATTCATTTAACAAATAAGGTTTTATAAAGCCAAAGTTTAAGATTTTTAGGTTTTCTTTTAAAAAAAATGGTTTTAAGTTATTCGGATGAATATAACGTGAAAAACAGGTAACTAGACGAAACAAAAGTTAAGTTCCTTTTACTTTTTTTCTCAACTTGCATTAACTGAAAAAGAAAAAGTTATTAAAAATAGTCAATGATATTTAAAAATTATAAATTATTTATAATGAGAAAGCTCATTAAATCTCGTTTAAAAACCTACACTTAGATCCTTAAAAATTCTTTGCAAATGATATAAGGTCCTTCTATCTGATAATTTTAAAATCAGAGTATCAACTTCTAAGATTTTTAACGCTTTATTTCAAAATATTTTTGGATGATTCCAAAAGTTTAGAAGAAATCTTTTTAAGTCTATTTTCTGATAAAAATGCTCTCCAATAATTTTGTGGATTAGTACACAAAGATCCTCTCCCCTCCCTGCTGCAATGCAGCACCCTACAAGTTGAAATTAATTAATATTTGAAAGCATTAATTTTTTCTGTAATCCATTCTCCCAATATAGCCCACTCATTTTTCTGACAAGCATCAAGAACACTCTCCAACATTGGAAGTGTGGGCTCAATGTTCATTGTCCTCATAAAATTGTCAAGCTCGTGCATGGATCCATGCCGACTGTAGAGTTCAATCATGCAGCTATAATGCTCCAAACGAGGCAGGACATGGTATTTACTGCTCAGTGACTTGAAGCATTCAGTGCCAAACTCAACTAGGCCTTCTTCAACGCAAGCAAGCAGAATGCCCTTTAAGGTCACATGGTCTGGCTTGACGCCTTCTGCTTCCATCATCACAAAAAGTTCAAGCGCTTCTTTACCCCTATGATTGTGACAACATCCCAAAATTATGGTGTTCCAAATTATCACATCCCTAGAAACTGCTCCTTTCAGAACCTCAATAGCATACCCAAGACAACGGCATTTACAGTACATGTAAATCAAAGCAGTTCTCATTATAGTATCTATCTGAAATCCATGTCTAATGATGAATCCGTGAATTTGTTTACCGTGGTGAAGAGCAAAGGCATTTGCACATGCTAACAAAAGGGTTCCAAATGTATATTTGGTTGGTTTTGTCTCCCACTGCATCTCTGAAAACATTGTTAACGCCTGTTCACTTAACTGATGATGGCCATAGCTAGCCATCAAAGCATTCCAGGAAACCCTGTCACGCCAATCACTCATCTGGTTAAACAAAACCCTGGCCATGTTCAAGTTCCCACACTTACCATACATGTCAAGAAGGGCATTGCAAACCCTAATGTCCAAGTGGAAGCCATGCCTGTAGATGTATCCATGAATCTGTTTCCCCGTTTCATGATCCGAAATACCCGCAGAAACATTTAACATCAAACCGAGTGTGACGTGATCCACATAGTTAATCCTCTCAAGCATCAGATACACAAAATCTAACGCCTCAGACCATTGAAAGGACCGAACGTATCCCGCTAACATTGCATTCCATGAAACCACATTCCGTTCAGGCATCTTATCGAAAAGCTTTCTTGCCTCCAAAGTTTTCCCACTCATTGCATACGCCGAAACAATGGAAGTCCAAGACACCAAATCTCTCGAACCAAGCAGATCAAAAACCCGAGAACCATCCTCCAGCTTGTCACACTTGACATACATGTTCACAAGCGAGCTCGAAATGACATTATCCTCTTGGAGGCCCAACTTCACAACCACCCCATGAATCTGCATCCCCTCCTGGAGCGCAGACACGCTGGAACAAGCAACGAGAGCATTAGAGAAAGTAAAATTCATCGGCTGAACCGCCGTGGAAAACATCCGCGAGAACAAGAAAATCGCTTCCTTTGCATCACCGGCATCAAGATAACGCCTGACGATCACATTCCAAGTGACAGCATTAGGCTGCGGAATCTCATGAAACATCCTGCGAGCATCAACCATAACCCCGCACTTGGCATACACATCAACAAGTGAACTCCCGAGAATCACATTGCCACAAAAGCCATACTTTGTGACCAGCCCATGAACCTGCTTGGAAAGAGGAAGCTGAGACGCAGCAGCACAAGAAGCAAGAACGCTAGCAAAAGTAACTTCAGAGGGCCAAACACCGGACCTAGTCATACACAGGAACAAGGATAAAACCTGGTTGGGGAAACCCAATCGGGAGTAAGCAGTGATGAGGGCGTTCCAAGTGCCGCCATCTCGCCGGGGCATTTCGTTGAACAGTTCGCGGGCATCGCGGAGACAGTTGCATTTGGCGTAAGACTCGATGGCGCGGTTCAGGAGGAAGATGGGGGGATTGGGGGAGAAAGTGAGCAAGTGGGACTCGACCTTGCGAGCCTCGACAATGGCGCGGTGGGAGGAACATAGGCGGAAGAAGAGGGCATAGAGAGAGTATGGGAAGGGTTTTGGGAAGGCGAAGAGAATGGAAGTTGCTTTTCGGATGCGACCCGCTTTTAGGTAACTGAGGATTGTTTCGATCACTGCGTTGGTTTGAGACTGTTGCTGTGGATTCAGGTTTTGCTTGCTGAGAAGCTGGTTCAGTACAGAAGCAGCACTCACGCCCATGCAACACGATTATCACCCATCGCATTATTCCTTGTGTTTATTAAGAATGGGCCTCATCCAGATACCTTTGAACAACCCAAATGCTTGGGCCCAAAACAAATCACCTTGATTTTTATTTTTAATTGAAAACCTGAAAAAATAAACTAAAACATTATTTAAATGAATCAAAAGCATGGATAATAAAAAAAGCGCTTGGAATACGAAAAACATAGGAGATATACAAAGTCGTGACGGTGAAGCTACAAATCCAGATACGCAGACAAATAATTCCACAGAATTTTGCCGCAGCGGTCTTCGAGCCACTCGTGGGGATTATAATTTGTTCCTTTTTGTGCCTTCAGCTTATAAAAATTTACGAATAAAGACGTTTTTGACTTTCAAATAGCCTTCTAGATGAACTGCATCATTTTCTCTAGAGCTTTTATTTGTTTAGTATTATTTAGGTGTTAGATTTCTCCAAACTTGTTTGGTTCTATTTGTTGGCCCTGCCATAAAAAAGATTTTGATGAATGAAAGAGAAGCATGCACAACATTATTTGTGTTAGTTTATTCTCCCTCGTTGTCAAGCCGGTGCTCTATCTCACGTAGCTACCCTTTTCTTCATATCACTAATGATATCTTGAGACACACGTAAGATATCTACGCACGTTCCTAAAGTCCACGAAAGAACATTTTATTTTTTAAGGTTGTGTTTATTTCATAGTGTAAACGAGAATAGGAGAGGGAGGAACCAGTTGTCACTTCTAGAAAGCGAATTAATGGAAGAGAATAGGAAATTCGGCATGTTAACGAGATGAGTTGCGAAGTTGGGGAAGAAGCAACTATAAGAGGCAGCCATCACAGAATATGTTTTACTCACCAGTCATACACGTGTATGACATTTATTCAAAGTAAAACTACAACCTTACTCAAACAAGAAAAGGTTTATGTCATCATATAATAACATCATTAAAACATAGGAAGAAGATAAAAACATGAGCAAAGTCAATATTAGCCGTCAGGTTTACAAACCATTATTTCTAATAAAATCCTTTGGCTGCGGGGCCGGTGGCTGCTACTCATGCAATACGTATAGTTATAACTATATGTTTAATTTTAGTTCTTTTGAAAATATTTTTGTGAAATGATCCACTTAGTATTCAATTTTTGTTTTAGTTTTAGCCTTTAGTTATTGAGTAATCAATAAAACTCTGCCTCGGCATATCATGTAAAACGTTACTTCATATAATTTTATTTCAATGTACTTATTTTCATTTTAATCCCTCTAAAAATAATATTTTGTTTTTATTTTAGTCCACGATTCCACCATTCCTTTAAATTGTGGCTATAGCAACTACTGTGAGCTACTTTTCACCATGAATCCATTAACAAGGCCGAAAACTCACATGAATTATTAATGCACAAAATTTTCAACCGAAGGATTAAATTGTGTGATTTGTGTTTGGTAACTAAACACCTACGTTATTAATTAATACACAAATTTTTCAAAGGTGAAAAGTGTTAATTAAGATTTTGGTGTGGTAACTAGATATTTGTTTATTAACATAGACTAATAATAGAGAATATATTAGTGTTATGGTTTGTAGGTTTCTTTGCATCCTCCTAGCCTAGTCTTTAGTTAGACTTGAGTTTATGAGGAAGATGTTCAAAAGAGAAGTTTGTTAATGGTTATTCGAAATGTTTATAATCACTAACAGAAATTAGAAAGAGAAAGTGAAAAGGCGAGTTGACGAACAGAAACAAAAATTAAAATGAAAAAAGGCATTAAAAAAACAAAAAATAAATTAAAATAAATTTATGTATGCCAAATTTTATTAATGACATTAATTTTTTTTTTATCGGCATTAATAGTTAGAGTTGTCAAAATTATTTCTAACTTGTAAATTAATTTAATCAATCCTAATGGTAAAACCAACCGACCTCAATTATAATAAAGAAAGTGGATTTTTCATTTCCAACCCATCTCATCCGTTATACAACTTTTTTAAAAAATGAAATTCACTTTACTATTATTAACCATACTTAATTCTTCAGTATTATCCTCTACCATTATAAGTAACAGCACTAAAAAATTTAACTGGTTAATTGCCCTGATACTATCACAAAAAAATTAAAATAATAATGCTTAAATTGTTTAAGAAACACATAACCCGTTTAATCTTCCGCTTTACGAACCGAAAAGACTAATTTTTTTATTCACTAAAATAATATTATATATTTAAT
>Ga0123340_1004948_pt1 | contig 12669 bp, 11 predicted proteins | sample SirMexnodulemix_FD_89961 | JGI IMG/M metagenome (GOLD analysis project Ga0123340, IMG submission 89961) | Root nodule microbial communities of legume samples collected from Mexico - Siratro Mexico nodule mix | ecosystem: Host-associated > Plants > Roots > Nodule | place: Mexico: Nepantla... | reverse complement strand
ACCTTCCCCACACGTAACCGACTCCCGAACTCTAAATCCGGTTTGCAAACTTGCCTTATCTTGTTTTTGGTTTTCCATAATTTTTCCTAATAAACTATGGTGGCGACTCCTCTGTTTTTTTTTTTAAGATATAAAACAGTTTTTGTTCGCCGTCTCCGTCGTGCCCCTGGTTGCGACAAGTATGTTTAAGCAATCAAATTCTTAGAGGATATAAAATTATATTCTAATTCTTATATAATCAATTATATTCTTATGTTTAAGAGAGAAATGTTTTATTAATTGTATTTTTTTTTCAATTTTAGGAAAATTACCACTAAACATTATCACTCCATCAACCAAACAGTGATTATTTAGTTGCTTAAACAATAAATATAGATCTCAATAATAAGTCCAAACTACACCAAAATTTAACTCTATCAATAATATAAGTTATAAATATATCTTAATAAGATGGATGTCAAATCTCTAATTATTTACGTGAAGTTTATAGATGCAAATAGACTATTAAGATGCAAAATTTTTACTAAACTTACTAACAAAAATTTCAAATCCACATATCAACATTATTAACTATTACTGATAAAATCAATTCACACAACTTAGTCAATCTGCAATTATTTCATCAACAAAATAATTCACATAATTTAAATATCACATCAGAATCCTTTATAAATGGGATTTAGATATACTAGAACATCAAATCTAATAATATTTCTCTATAAAACTAATTGAATAATTTTAATTAACTTTTAGTGAGGTTGTCTGTTTCTCAATAGATAGAAGTTTTTCTTCCTTTCAAAACATCCCAGATAACTCTTAAAGGAGGAAAGAAAGATATTTAAAACTCATTCAAACTCAATAACTTATTCTTATCCAAACTTCTACCGATTCACTCCAACCTGATTTAAACATGTTGTACACAGAATCATGATTCTAGCAGTAAGAGAGAAAAATATTATCTAAAATCTTAAAGACATGATCTATTTATTATTTATAAAGATGGAGATGAAATACTTTAATTTTTTTTATTTACAGTATTTTTAAATAAAATACTTAATTTTAATTAAATTTGAACATTTTTTCTCTCTTGTAAACCTATATAAAAATAATTTCTTACCATATTTATTACTATTTTTAATATATTAACTTATTCAGAGAAACATTATCTTTGATTATTTCTTAAACCAAATTCGGCACCCATAGCTGGTAAGGATATTTTGAACTTTTGAATAGTTCTAAAAGAAAAGTGGAGGACAATGCATCTACCATGACGTACTCAATGAATTCAATGGTGTCATCCATTGTTTTTTCTTTTTTGGTTAGTATAGTATTTTAACTTGTAATTAGTAGAATAAATAAATGCTTAGTTCATATAATTAAAATTTACGATAAATGAATATTTATTGAATATCAAATTATATTTTAAATTGCAATAAAAAATTTACAGTATGATATTAAAAGATATTTTAAGGATAAGAACAATCTTCAAAGATATATATCCATTGAGTATTTTTTATAAAAAAACCATTGACGAAAAACACAGCTAGAAAGAGATAGAGAAAGGATTTTGTCCTCTTGTTTGGTATCTTTCAACTCTTGCTCTTTGGTGAAATAGCATCTCCATTAACTTTCATAGTGGATTTTTCTAGTGTTACCAACAATGGTACTGTTTGAAATCTTCACCAAGGTCTATTTTTTCAAGTCTGTGAAATGATGGTGTAGTGTAGCTAGGAAAGAAAAATAAAATTGTCTAAATTAAATAATTAGAAAACCGTAAAATTATATTTATTTCAATCCTTCTATTACTTTTTCAGAATTTTTTTCTCTTATTTTTTTAAATTGAAGAAACCTTTTTATTTTCTTCCAAAATTATAATATTACGCGAGAAACATAAATCAAAATTAGAAGAATGTTTATTTGGAGTAACTTTTTTATTTATTTTGCATTCGACTTTCTCTTCTCCTTCTAGTTTTGTGTGAAGTTAAGGAACTTTTTGGTTTGCATGAAGGATTTAAGAGGAAAAAATACTTTTTCTTTTTTTATGTGATGTTGATTCTTTTGTATGGCTTCTTAAAAGTCATATATAGAATTTTGATAGTTTAAAGGCTTGAATTTGTCAAAGATCAAGACAAGTTGTGTGACCGAAGTTACATGATATTTTTTTCCGAGAATTAAAATTGAGATTTTGAGAAAAAAGTGGTTCGTATCTGCTTAAACATCTTTGAATAAGAAGAAATCCTGTATTCCAAACCTAGTTTAGAATGATTTGAATATTTTGAAACTGTACAATTTTAATAATCTAGTGTGTATGCAAAAAACCAAAATCTTAATCTAATTTTGAAGTTGATTGGATGGTTAAACATTTATGAATGTTCTTATTGATGAATTTATTTGGGTCCATGATGTTGAGTAAAATTAATGTGAAAGAAAGGATTAAGATTCCCTTTAACTGATTGAAACATTCTTTGAGATTGAAACATTGTCATTAATGTTGTCCTTAGAGAATAAGAGTCATTGTTCAAAGCTTATATTAAAGCAATCTGAGTAATAATACTTTTAGAGTAACCTAATTGGTACTAATGTATATTATAGTGTGTTGAAAAGTGAGTTTTCATAGAAGTTGAAAAGTGAGTTTTCATAGAAGTTGAAACGACACAGAGAGCACAGTGAAACCAGGTCACATAATTGTAGAAAGTGTGTGTTGTTTTTTTCCTTTTTTTCTAAGTTTTCTGAAACCTGACATTGAAATTCAAAACATGCAGAAAGAAGAAAAATGATCATTCAAGAACAGCAACACCAGCTACCCCAATCCACCTACCCACTCTCTTTGTTAACGGTGAAGTTTCAATATAAAAGGAAGTGTGTGTCACCCTTTTGCTATCACCAAAAACCTAATTCACCATTCTTCTTCACTTCTAAGAAAAATGACTGCCACCACAGTCCCTGAGGTCATTCTCCACTCTTCCTCCGGCCAGCGGAGGATGCCGGTGATGGGCCTCGGCACCGCGCCGGAAGCCACCAGCACCGTCACCACAAAAGACGCCGTGCTCGAGGCCATCAAGCAGGGCTACAGGCACTTCGACGCTGCTTCTGCCTATGGCGTGGAACAGTCTGTGGGAGAAGCCATAGCAGAAGCTCTCAAACTTGGCCTTATTGCTTCCAGAGATGAACTCTTCGTCACTTCCAAATTGTGGGTCACTGATAACCATGCACACACCATTGTTCCAGCTCTCCAGAAATCTCTCAGGTCATCACAGTTTCTACTTTCGCTCATCTTTCTTTACGTGAAAAGTTATCAAAATTTTAACTTTTTGTAACAATTTGATTTCCATGTTCAACCATGCAGGACCCTTCAGCTAGAGTACTTGGATCTCTATCTCATCCACTGGCCCATTGCTACAAAGCCAGGGAAAGTTGTGTACCCCATTGAAGTTTCAGAGATAGTGGAGTTTGACATAAAGGGTGTGTGGGAATCCATGGAGGAATGCCAAAGACTTGGCCTTTCCAAAGCCATTGGAGTCAGCAACTTCTCCATCAAGAAGCTTGAAAAATTGCTCTCTTTTGCTACCATCCCTCCTGCAGTTAATCAAGTAATTAATAATAATAATAATGAACAATAATTAAGTTTAATTAATTACTACTAGTTGTGGTGATCCTGATCCACCTATATGCAAAACCTAATCACTGGTTGAACTAAAACAGGTTGAAGTTAACCTTGGCTGGCAACAACAACAACTGAGAGAATTCTGCAAGGAAAAGGGTATCACTGTTACTGCTTTCTCACCCTTGAGAAAGGGTGCTGTGAGGGGAACTAATCTTGTGATGGACAATGATGTGCTCAAGGAATTGGCTGATGCTCATGGAAAAACTGTTGCTCAGGTAAACACTGATTAAATTCTTCTCAGTAATATAATATGTGTTTCTATGTTCAGAAAACTGATGTAAAAAATTTACAGATTTGTCTGCGCTGGCTGTATGAACAAGGATTAACCTTTGTGGTGAAGAGCTATAACAAAGAGAGAATGAAGGCAAACTTGGAGATTTTTGATTGGTCATTGACTGAGGAAGACTACAAGAAGATAACTGAAATCCATCAAGAGAGGCTCATCAAAGGACCAACCAAGCCTCTTCTTGATGATCTATGGGAATGAACAATCACCTAATTTCATAGTGCTGAGTGTTTGCTTGTTACTTTCTCTGAGAAAATAAAGTGTCATCATTCTGTTGATGCTAATACTTAATCAACCTCTTGTTTTCATAAGATGTGGTGATCCGAATTCCAGTTTAATTTTGCTGAATCTTGTTACTTTTCTTACATAGTAATAATTATCAGTAAGGTGTTTTTTATACAGTTTAGCAGCAATAATAAACTTCTCATAAAAGTTAATATGTTGGTATAAAAAGCACTGCAACGCATTTGTATATAAAATTCAACAGCAAGTAGAGGTAAGAAAAACATGTTTAATAATAAATTATTACCCCTAAGATGTGTGAAACAGATAATCCAACGTTTTTACTAGATGGTAACATATTCTAGAAAGTAAGAAACTTATGTTATAGTATATAAATGAAGATAATTTTCATTTTATAAGTGAGTTTTGTTGAATATAAATTAAACTTCAACTTACTTTTCAGTATGATATTAAAGTCTTGTCGGTTGATATAAGCCCTGCGGTTAAGATAAGCTCTTGACTTTGTCTTGTCATCTATTTATCACTTTGTATATTTATATGTTTCCTATTTATATAAATTTTTCTTCATGATAAAAGAATAGTAAATCACTACTGAAGTCCAACTTGCTGTGCTGTTTTTGGAGTGTCCATAATTACAAACTTATGTTTTATAATTGCTTTTAGACAGCGCTACTTCCCACTATTCTACAATTCAATAGTCATCAACTCTATAAAACAAATCACTGTAATGCAAAGTGTAGTATCGGAAAATGGTGAGGTTCTGCAGATTATTAGAAGCAAGTCCACATCAAAAATATATTTAAACTTGGTATCTATCTACCACCACCTTTCTTCAATTATTGTTTATTTTTTAATGTTCACCCTTTAGCTGAAGTTATTTGGCTGGTTTTTTATACCAACTTTGGTCATCCCACAAAATAATTTTTTTTTGCAGTGTACCTACTTTTAAATCAACTGAGAATCTCTTTCTCTATTATTTTTCCTTTTATGTCTTTGTTAAATAGTTTGGTACATTATAAAAAAATACATGCGTTTGGAAGGATGCTTGAAAAATTGTTTTTGAATTGAATTAATTTCGATTAAATTGTATTCTTAAGTGATTGTGATATGTGTCAGATGTTTCATTCTAAAAGTAAGTTAACAATCTTAAAATTGTATTAGCTGATTGCACATTTGATTCTTTCTGTGACAGATAGTTTCATTATTAGCTTTAAGAACTGTACAGAATAAGTGTTATGAACTAAACTAGTAGTTAAATAAAAAAAATTGAATTGGACTAGGTTTTATGTTTAGTTTATAAAAACTGAACTAGTAAGCTAAATAATTCAGTCATTTGAGAAACCATAACATAAATTCTTGAATCTTCAATTATGTTTTTTAAGTCTTTCTTCTTGCTTCTATATTTAGCATCTCCATGTACACATGAGGGAACCAAATATATGCTACAAAATTTTATATTGAAGGGGTCAAATAGCTACAGTTGAAGAATATTAATCTGCTCCTTAAAAACTGGGTCAAATAGTATGTTGTTAGCCCATTTCTTGACTCTGTTTGCTGGAAAATTCTTTCTGCACCCCCATGGTTTTATCCTGCACCCCTATGGGAGAACTGAAAATACGGTTTTATCCTTAAGGAGAAAAAACCCTCCTACACCCCCTCTTCATCTTCTCAACCGTAGCCTATTTCTCTATGTTTTTTTGTTTTCGTGTTGGAGAAGACTGCATCCTTGCACCTTTTGCCATTGTTCAATTTGAAACGTATTTTTAAATTGAAGAAGTATCTTATGAACTGGAATATATTTTTAAAAGATAATATATTCTGAATGTATAATTAGAAAAGTACTTCTATGTTATAATTATACCAAAAAATTAAATTTTAACAAATATGAAAAATTTGTATTATGAATTGCACCATCTTAAATATAACTGTATTTTTAATTATGCAATTCAGAATATAAAACTTGTATTAGGTGCAATCCGAAATACTGTATTTATATTTTGAATTAAACAATCTAAAATACAATATTTATATTATAAATTGTATATTTTAAAATACTAATTTGTATTCTCAATCATATAATTTAAAATAAAAGTAATCACAAATTTAACTTTTAAATTCTATAATTTGAAGTCTCCAAATTTCACGTTCTCTGGAATTGAAAATTTTAGAAAAGTGTTGTTTTTAAGGTACAGGGAGAATTTGCCTTGCTTGCTTTGCATAGGATTCAACTTCCTTCGTATAAAACAATTATTCAGTCAATTGTATTTATTTTGGAATAGACTTTCTGCATATAGAAAATATATTTTAAGAAATAAATGGGAAGTAAACTGATAAACCTTTTAATGTAGAAAGAAATACTTTGAACTTAACACATGTGTTTTTGTGACTTAAATGTATTTTTATTCATCAAATTCTAGTTATTTTTTTTATTTCAAATTAAAATTGATATTTTTAGTTATTGTAATTTTAAAAAAGCTTCTTTTAGTCCTTGGGTTAGATGTCTTAAACATATATTTTTGTCAAAATAAATATTTATTAATATTAACCTCTGATTCAATAATATAAGGCTAAGTTAATATTTTTTCCCATTTTTTGTTCATGGATTGTAACTTTTAATTTATCTAAAGTTTAACTTAATGATTTGTTTACTTAGCTTTCTGTTTCAAACTCATGTATAATCTGTCGTACATTTCAAACTTCCATTCTCACGCTAAGGGGCGAGTAAGTTATACTATACCATAAAAACAAAGAACGTTATTTTGAAGCTGTATATATGATGGGTCAATTCAATTTTGTTTTATGAGAACAAAAATATTCTTTTAACTGAAAAAACAGTTATTATATATATATTTTTAATAATATTTGTTTAAGCATTACCATAACATAAGCTAAACAATTGTTTTGATAAACTATTTGGAGTAGTTTATTTGGTTGTGAAACTTATTTAAAAAAATACGAAGATTCATATTTAATAAAAATGCTTTTTTAATATTATAGCCAGATGTAAAATTTCTGATTTTATAAGAATAATTTATTTTCCATCACTTTTTTCCAAAATTATTTTATTTTTAACTCAAACAAACTCAGTCTATAACTTCCATTATTACTTTTTATTTTAAACAATTTAGAATTTAAAATATACATTCCCAAGAATATAAAAAGTTAACCAAACGTATTTTATAACATGGCTATAAATATTTTCCTTATCATAATATATTTCAGTAAACTACAATATGATTATTTTAACATTTTTAACTTTTAACTGTAAATTCACAAACTACTGACTTAAATACTGAAACTTTAATGAATATGAAAGTTTAGAAACATATACATAGTTTTAAAAAACAAAAAGTTTGATAATATATAAACTGATCAACTCATTATACATGAAACTTCATCTTCACTTCACCCGATAAACAGTTTGCAATTACGGGTTTGTTTGAGTTTTATCATGCAAGAAAACTACAGTACAAAAAACAATGATATGCTTTAATAAAGTTAATTTAATTAATTTTGACCATAACTATCTTAAAAACAACACTTTCTGATTGATTGAAAAGTTTTACAAGTAAAGTTAAGCATTGAATAAATGCTGATACCCTTCTGTAGACATCATGGAACATTAACTAGAAATGACAAAGAAGCAGGTTTGGATGGTGCGAAAGTAGAAAACATATACATAGATGTATGAAGATGAAATGAAAGATGTTGCTGTGTGTTAACCAGAGAGACTTGGTTGCGGAAAATGGTGGAAAATGTGGCATCAATTGATGATCTGAGTTTGTCTGTTAGAGGGAAGTGTATGTGGGGGTGTCCCACAAATCACGTGCTGGGGGCTCCTCTATTGGCACATGCACAAGACAAAGGAGTGGTCATTTACAATCTCCTCTAATCCCCTCTCAGCCAATTATCATCAATCTCTCACGTGGGACTCTTGACCCTACCTCACTACCCTCTCACAATATATACTATTTTTTATGTATTCAATCTTCTTCACATCACATTTGCACCTTCTTCCTCTAACTCATATCCTTGCTTTCACTTCCACATAGTGCACATAGTTTTCTTAACTTCACTACCAAATATACCTACTGCTATAGGATCAATCATGGGAGAGTCTTCTAATTCTTCTGCTTCTTACATTCACATGGTAAAGAGACTTTAGCCACCACTTCTATCTTTGATTTTCATTTTTTGTGTTGATCATATACACATACATGATCGTGGTGGCATGTTTGTGCGAAATCAGGTGCAGCACCTGATTGAGAAGTGTTTGATCTTTCACATGTCAAAGGAAGAATGCATGGAGGCTCTCTCCAAGCATGCAAATATCAAGCCTGTCATAACATCCACTGGTATGTTCTCTTCTTTTCCATTCCAACTTTTCTTTTCTATATTAACATACCAAGATGTACACATTATATAAGATTTTACACCATTTCAACTCCTACAAGATTCAAGAGATATGTGATCAGATCATTTCAAAACGTAAATTGACTTTGTATAGCTAACTGTTATGTATGTATGAACCCCTTACTTGCCATATATGTGCTGGCTGGCTAATTCAACTTTGATTGATTAACTAGTTAGAACCTTTAATTGTGCTTTGAGAATTTACAAAGCCTACCCAGTTTCAAACTTCTGCACTTATGACTTTTGGAGTTTGCAAGCTGACAAAAAGACTGATACTTTTAGATCAAATAATTCATTCTTTGACCATTTCACCAAACATGTTTCAAACTTTTGGGTCTATATATTATGCTTCAACTTTGAAAAGCTTTTTAGGTTAGAAGCTTCTTAAAATTCTGTGCAATTAAACTAGACAAGTCAATACTATGTTTTAATTTTACCATTTTTTTTTTCAATTGAATCATCGTAAATTAGTTTTTATAATATAACCTTGCTCTTATTAAGATCTGTGTATCACTCAGAGAAAAATATAGATTAGAAGAAATTTGAATCAAGGACTACAGTGAGATTTATTTTGCTGAATGAAATATTATATCACAAAATTTAAGTACGACCTAATTAATTGAGAACAATCTATATAACCTCTTAAACTTAAGAAAAAAGATGAATACAAATACGTTTGAGTACACTAATTTCCAGTACCAGAAAGTTCCCTGAGCAAACAATCCAAAAACAGAAGCAGCATGCACGTGCATATATGACAGTCACGTTTGTGAGAACCACACAACATGCAGCCGTACATTGAATGAACATATTTTGTGTGTGTACATGAATGAATATGTGTGCAGTGTGGAAGGAGCTAGAGAAAGAAAACAAGGAATTTTTTGAGGAGTATGCCAAAGCTAAGAGTAAAGACGACCGAATGTCGGAGGAAGAGACAAGCCAAATGATACAGAAGATGATCTCAGATTCCACTAAAGGTGCTGATTAGCAGCCATTGAAAATGATCTCACACCCCTCTCTGTGTTTGTTTTCCTTAGCTTCACCACTATGCATGCATAAGTGGTCCCTTCAACAACTTTCCAATCTTATTGCTAAATTAATATATGCTGTTAAAGTGTTATATATTATGTAATCAAAATGGGGTTCTCACATACGGAACAAGCACGGAGACTATAGTGCTGTGTGGTCCTCCACTTCTATCTTTCATGGAAAATGATAGTTTCAAACTCACTCGAGAAAAAAAACACTCACTATTTGACAACCATTTTAATAATATAATACTATGCATTAATATTTTAAGTTAAAAAATAAATAAAAAATGATTAAAATATTAATATTCTGAGTTATATATCAAGTTATTATTTTGTTTCCTTTGGGGTTATCAGGATATGGCCAAAGTGTGTTTGAGTTAGCAAATAACAGTGTGCCATGTCAGCATGTGAAAGATTTTCCTGTAATTTGATTTGGGATAACCTTATATAATATTTTATAACATATGGTTGATGTGGCAAATGCTGACATGTGTCTGTTGTACGCATACAATAATCACAAAACTCGTTGTAAGGTCAACATTATGCAACAGATTCGCAGCCCTGTTGTGTGTGAATGATTTAGGAACATGAGGAGGGAGTGTGGTCGAGGACTGATATCAGGGTTTGTGTCTTGTCGTATCGCATGATTATTAGTGTGTAAGAATGGAACGGTATTCCATAAACTATCATCCGTCGGTAAGAATAGGTTGCTTTTCATAGTCCCACATCGAAGAAATTTCATAATCTTCAGACGTCAACATATCCCACATCGAAGAAATTTCATAATCTTCAGACGTCAACATATCCCACTTCCAAGAAATTTAATGCTTATAAAATATAATTTCACTGTAAAAATTTAAAATTTAAAAATAAAGAAGAATTTCAAACCTGGATACAAATGTATGATCAAGTTATCTCCATGATCACAACTCAAGTAAAGTATCCAACATATATAAGAAGTAACATTTAAAACATACACACATTCTTCTAACATCAATTAATAAAATATGTGTTTTTTTTAACTTAATATGAAATTTAATGACTAAACCTCCTGAATATCTATCTATATATATATATATATATATGGGTGTTGAAAATAATTGTCACTGTTTGTCTCTACAGTGAATTGATGATATTTTAAAATTTGTTTATAAGATATTTTTTTTTTCTATTTGTATGGGTGATAAAGTAGTGTAATGTAGGTTTTAAGGTGACAATTAGTTCACCCAACAGAGAGAACAAATTGTAAATTAAAATCTTTTAATTCTTTATAATGTTTTTATTTTGAAAAGGCTTTCACTGATGATTTATAAATGATATAATTTAGTCTCCAGAGAAATAAAACATTTTTAATGTATCATATTATTTAACATGTGCACAGACATGATCTATGTCTAAATAAATCTTTCTATCACTACTTATAAAAAAAGTTTGGATATATAGAAACCCTTTTACAAACTAAAATTAATTGTACATTTAATTTCTAAGAATTTTGACAGGGTGTAATTTTGTTCAAAATGTATTAAAATTAACAAATTCAGATTTTTTTTTTAAATAATAGGTATTAAGCTATGTTGAAGTAATACAACTTTATTATTTAAAAGTTGTCATTCTTAAAAACAACTTCAATGACAACTAAAAAATAACAATAAGTATTTTTAATTTATTCCACCCCAATTTTTTACATAATTTTAAAAAAATATTCTTTTACAAATTAAATAAATATAAAAAGATTAAATTGAATTTGTCACTAACTTTAGTGTAAAAATAATTATTACATAAAAGTTATTATACTCATGCACTTCTTATATATGTATTATTTTTACAGTTGTCACATCGATAATTACCTCTATAAATATAGTTGATAGTACGTCTTTACTAAGTAAATCAAAGTTATCCTAGTGGATATAACTTCTTCATGATTTTCACTAAAAGTTATTATTTATCCTGATAACTTCTTTGTTAGTTTTCTATGGTTATTTAAATCATTTCTGAGTATTCTTAAGAGTAGAGTTGCATCTTTAAAATCTAACTTATCTAATTTTATAATTTTTTCAAATTTACTCATTTTGATAAATTTAGTACAAAATTACACTTATTAATCAAATTTAGTACAAAAAGTTTGTCGCAACCATGGTCACGATGGAGATGGCGAACAAAACAATTTAATTTTTATTTTAAAAACAGAGGAGTCGCCGCCATAATTTATTAAAGGAAAACTATGGAAAACCAAAAAAACAATATAAGACAAGTTTGCGAAAACAGATTTTGAGTCCGAGAGTCTGTGTTAGCACCCCACAACGCCCGTCGTACCTTTAATTAAATAAGTAATTTGAATGCGATTTTTTTTAAAACATTTATTTTCCTAAGAAAGAAATAAAAAGAAAGAAACAAAATGCAAATAATAACAAACAAAGATATTTATTTTTTAGAAAGGGTCCGACAATGATTTGACCTTGCTCATACGTATCTCTATCAAGGATAGAGAATGATAGAGAATCAGGGTTATGTAGTTCTTTAAAAAAATTAATTGTTGAAATGTTTAATATTTTTTAGTTTTGAAAATTTTATATATTTTTTTTATTTTGAATGTTTTTTAGAGTAAACTTCAAATTTGGATACCGTAGACACGTGCGGTCTTTTGGTATTCCAGTCAAAGTTAAAACTTCAAATTTGGATACCGTACGCGTGTGGTCTTTTGGTATTCCAATCAAAGTTAAAACTTTCCGAATTAAACTCTTGTACGGTGCGAACCACCATTTTAAGAATTCAATCGAGTCATCATAACTGGGTGCTTGAATAAGCTGATATTTTTCTTCTATGCTTTCTTCTCTCTCTATTCTCAATACACGATTCTCTATTTTTCTCACTTCTCTTCCCTCGTTCTCTCCTTTATCTCTTCAATGTTCCCTCCTTTTATTAAAGACCATCTCTTTTTCCTGTTTTTTTCTGTTTTTTCCGTTATATATTTTTTTAATTATTTATTTAAAACATTAACAGACAAATCTAAACTACTCTATTTTTATTTTATT
>Ga0123340_1004946_pt1 | contig 12672 bp, 8 predicted proteins | sample SirMexnodulemix_FD_89961 | JGI IMG/M metagenome (GOLD analysis project Ga0123340, IMG submission 89961) | Root nodule microbial communities of legume samples collected from Mexico - Siratro Mexico nodule mix | ecosystem: Host-associated > Plants > Roots > Nodule | place: Mexico: Nepantla... | reverse complement strand
TATATATATATATATATATATTTTGATATTGTTTAAATTCTTATTTTTGTTCCAAATAATAATTGCAAGTTTTAATTAATATTTCTTAAATTCAGTGGAAAGTGATTGCTGAGGTACTTGGGCCAAATCCTCGACATCTATTTGAACTTCATGCACTTAAACAAAGCAATTATCATCTGAAGTAAGCGTTTTTTTTTAAATTATTTTGTATACAGTTATAAAAAACTATAATAAGCAATATTACTCTTTTGACCATTATCTGCTGGTGTTTTATATTATCATAGGTTCTGTACCATTGTTACACACCAATTGAACTGTATTTCTTACTAGTTTATGCTTTTGCTTGACTGTAGACGAACAGAAGACAAGGCTAGTACCTTTGAGGACATTGTAGATGCATATATAGCATATTTGCAAGTAAGTTCAAAATTGGGCATGAAATATATCATCTTTCAAAATTGGTTGTTACTGGGAATATGTCTACTTGGATATTTACCCCCTGTATCCATTCACAGAATAAAGCTCTTTTTATTATAACAGCTGAAGATATATCTGTGAAAAATGGAACCACTGCCTTTTGTTTTTAATCTTCCAAACGAATGTCTTTATATGATACATTTTTGGGATTATTCAAGAAAACCTCATAAAATGCATGGTATATTTTGTAAATTGCATTAATTTTGCCGCAATTACAGTAATGCGCATGGGAAATTTCAGTTTCCATCATTTTGACAAAAGTTGACAGGATGGGTGGATATATAAAAGATATTCTTTCCTTTCTGTCACTTTTTTCATGTATGAAAGCAGAATAAAAAGTGAATTTTCATTTTATAGCTTTTTCAAATCAAAAGGGTTTAAGTACTTAAGAGAAGATATAAAATGAACTACTAAAAAGCAATGGGTTTTACAAACAAATAAATAACCCACCCTTTTACCCTGTGCTTGACTCTAGATAGTGGAGGGAAATGGAGAGGAGTGAGATAAGTTGAGAATTTCCAAATTTGACTGTTCTCTTAAGAGGTTTGGAAGGAAATATTTGTTTGAGTTCCACTTCCATTCGAAAAACCTTTACCCTTAAATTTTCCATGAGATGGGAGGGAAATATTGCTGCATTTTTTTGTTTTAATATTTTTTGTGCATTAAATAATTGTTTATAACACAAATAAATAACTATAATGCTAAGAAAGAATAACATAGTAAACATTTAACTTTTGAGTTTAATTTAATTTTTTAGTTCGTATAAAAAACTTATGATGCAATTTATTTTTTATTTCGAGTCTCTCCACATATCGAAACTATAGTGAGATAAATTTCTCCTCTTTCCATTATTTTAATTCTTGTTAATTCAAACACATCAGTCTGTCCTTATTTGTTTTCCTTTTGTTTATTTTGTCTATCTTTCAATTCTAATCCAACGAGCATTAAGGAAGGTAAATAAAGTCAGATAGTCCCACTACCTTGACTGGACTAGGAGAATTACATGTAGTTCTCTTTGATGTTTAAAACATTAAATGTCTACATTAGATTCTAGTAAATTATGAACAAAACCCTTCCGGCACAAATTGATGTTATTATTTTTAATTAATTGAGTATACTTGTACATGTAGATTGCATTGTCAACAGTTGGTCAGTGTTGGTCAGCAGTTGTCATTCTATTATGTAGTTGGGTTAGCCAATTGTCATTCTTTTATGACAACCAAAGTTTGTTGGGTTACGTCTAGCTTATAGTGCAAGCTCTTCCTCTATATAAATAGCTTAGTTCAATTGCTCTAATTGTATTATAAATTCCTTTTATTTTAATGTTAAATAAAACTTCACCTTATATGTTTTGTCATTTACTCTGAATTCTTTATGGTGACTTCAAAGTGTATTATGGCTTCTCAGTGTTTTCTTGGTCCAGCTGTGTCCAAATTCGTTGGCATCATGTCCATTGTCATCTCAAATACCATATTCATCATCTCAAGCAAACTAACTTTTGTTGGCATACCTATGGAATATGAATCTTTGGTCACTAATCAATAGTAAATATGACCTGTTTGATTTTGAAGATATCGAGTTTGTACTATTAGCTCAAGAGCATTACATTTGATAAAAATAGCAAAAACATCACACTCTCTTTGAATCTTACTTAGACCCCTTCAACTTTAGAAACTGTTAAGAGCGAGGAGGACTGAGTTCAAGAGGGGTTAAATTTTGAAGATTTTCGCAATTGAAATGGTAAAACTTTAGGGAACAGAGAAACATTGAGTTGAAATCGTATGGGTGCTTTATTTATATTAAGAGAAAGGAATAAATACAATAAAAAGAGGAGATTTGATATTCACTAATAACAAAGGTATGATATAGAAATACATGAAAACGTTCCTAATAATGCATATATTAGGTATTCCTAATTATAATTACATAGGATCAACTCCTTGTTTCTATAATTATAACACCCCCCCTCATGCTAGAGGATATAGGTTGTATGTGTCCAGCTTGCTGCCAACATAATTGATACTTGATCCTCTTAGAGACTTGGTGAATATGTCAGCCAACTATTCATTAGAGTTGACAAATCTGGTGGTGATGTCTCAAGACTTCGGTTTTTATCTTATGAAATGACAATGCACCTCTTTGGTCCTCTCATGAAAGACATAATTAGAGGCAATGTGTAATGTTGCTTGGTTGTCACACACAAGGTGCATTTGGGAACTTTCTTCAAATTTAGGTTCTTTTCGGAGTTGTTTTAGCCACTTGAGCTCCCAACTAACTAATGTCATTGCCCTGTAATTTGCCTCTGCACTTAACCTTGCCACAACATTTTGTTTTTTAGTTTTCCATGATATTATGTTACATCTAACAAGAACACAGTACCCTGAAATGGAGCATCTATCACTTGGTTACCTTGCCCAATCAGTGTCGGAATACCTAACAATTTGAGTATTTCCTTTTTCTTCTTAACATACTATTGGATCCGTATGACTACATCCCATTGGTCCTAACAAGGAGAGTTTAAAAATTGATTTACCATGCTCAATGCAAAGGCCATGTCAAGACTAGTCATAATGAAGTAATTTAGCTTACCAACTAACCTTTTGTATCTTCTAGGATTATAATAAGGTTCTCCTTAGTTTGTTACAAGTGTGATACTTGGATCTATTGGTGTGTCCAAAGGCTTAACATTTATCATCTCTTTTTCTTCTTGAGACCATATTTTCTTTAAGATATGACCAAACCATCCTTGGGATTATGCCACTTCTATACCAAGGAAATACCACTAGTGTCCAAGATCCTTCTTATCACTACTTGTGATAACTATTTCGTCTACATATACAATGAGATGGATACATCCTTGGAGAGTGTAAAGAAAATGTTATTTGAATGTTGTGTGTGTCAAATGCAGACCAGATGGTATGTATTTATATCAATTTATAGAATCAAATACAATAATTTCTTACCTCATAATTTTGAATCAATGATCCTAATTTTGTAGAATTTGTAACAACTACTTACTAATTACATTTTAACACTCCCCCTCAAGTTGCCTAAGCTAGGTAATGAAGAATACATGTCACAACATCCCAATGGCTATCACAAGGGCCATTTAGAAACTGACATACCACACTAACCATAAGGGTGATTGTAAGATACTTGAGTCTGCCTACTAGGCATTTGCCTAAAGAAGAATGAAAGGAGAAGACAAAATGATCAACATCCCACCTAGTCTTGCCAAACTGTAGCAAAGCATGACTAAAACGACCAAACCATTGCTTCAAACCATAGAGGGATCGATGAAGCTTACCAATAAGACATGAATCACTAGAGGCAGTAAAACTAGGGAGCTGATGCATATAAACTTCTTCCTGCAATTTACCATGTATGAAGACAAAAGGGGACAAAACAATTTTATTATCTTGGGGACCATAAGTATGACTGGTGTTTTCCTAACTGACTAGACTCACATTGAGAAGACAAATTGCGAGAAAAACTTGGAACCATAAGATGCATTTTGCTAATACTAGGACGACCTAAGTGTTGATGCTCAAGAGCTTGAGACTTAGTGGAGATACAAGCAACCTATTGTGATAGACATTAGTCCTTGAGACTCATGTCTTTCTCCAATCTTTTGTCCGGTTTGTTGATCTTGAACAAAAACAAAATTATTAGCTAAAGAGAATAAAGTAATTTTGGGTGTGAGTGAGCCTGCAAATGGAGATTAAATTAAAAGGATACTTAGGAATATAAAGCACAAATTCTAAGGTAAGGTTAGGAGAGTGCTATTTGTCCGCTATTTGATCAATGTCGTGAAATTTTATTTGAAAGCCATCTACCATGGTAATAAAGGGTAAAGAATCCAAATAAGGTAGATGAGAGAAAAGGACTTGTTACCAAATATACAATTAGAGGCATTGAAGTCAAAAATCCAAGGTCTAGGGGAGGAGGACTAAGAAACAAAGACTACAGGATTAACAGACCGAGCAATGGCGGCAAAAGGTTGTGTATGTTGCATGGCTGCCTTGTTTGGGAGATACTCATTGTAGGTATCAACAGAAAATGAAACCTCATCAGATGCTGCTGGAGAAATGACCTGAGCAATATTAATGGTCTTAGGTTCTTGTTGTGCCTTTGTACAATAGTGTACCTTAGTATGGCCATATCATTAAAAGTTGCAATGAGGGCGTTGACCACGATAACCACCACAATTTCCACTTCGTCCACCTTGGGAGGTAGAGTGGGAGTAAAAGGCAAATGGATTTGTCGAAAGTATAGTAGATTGCCCAAACATGTGAGGAATTGAGAGGCGAAGTAATTGTTCACTAGTAGTGTCATAAGATGGAACAACAATGTCGGATAATATTTGATTGAGGACAAACTCAAGAGGAAGTCCAGCAAGTGCATTAACCATAAAGAACTTTCCACATTGTTCAACATGTTTGTCTACATCACTAGCTTTATAGAAATATGGTTGGAGACAAAATTTAAAGGTCATAACGTTATTGGAGTAAACTCTCTCAGGTTTGTTCCATACATCATAATAGGTGGTAAAAAAGCCTTGTATTGGTGCTGCAACTAGACATCAATGGAGAACCAGAGAATGCTATGCAAAGAGACATCAATTTACTTCCCTCGGGCTTGATCAGTGTTGGGAATGTCTTTGGCCTGTTTGGTCAAGTGGTTGTGACAACCTTGACCTTGGAACCACAACTGGACAGTAGCAGCCCAAGAGCTGTAGGTGCTTGTCTGTTACGACACCAGATCAGAGAACATCACAAAAGCACCCAAAGGAAAACTCTTCCTTTCACACAGGTATAAAGCCTGACAAACTACAACAAAAACATCACATAATCCTCAAAACCCCAAGATTGGTCTTAATATATAGACCAACCTCCACACTAACAAACAACCCCCGCCTAACAACATTAACTGTCACTACTCCATTTATTTAATTTCATTCTATAGTACACCATCCACATCTTTTCCTTAACCTGCTGACTGGGCTTCCCCTGTTGCCTAACATTGTCCCGATCTGTTTTTCACATGGAATAGTAGTAAAAGTAACTATAGAAGTGGTATATAGGTGGGAGCTGTCAGAAGCCATGGAAAATGAAGCTAAAAGGGGGTCAGGAAGGAAGTAGAGGGTGTGTTGTCAAGTGTGTTATGTCGGAAAAATGGAAAAACTGCAAGCTGTGACGGGCTTGTGAAACACATGTTAAGAAGAAGTTGTGTGTGAGCGCGTGAAGCGGTGGAACAGAGCAGTGAACAAAGCTTGGTAATCCCCAGGGGAGGGTGGTTGTGGTTGCAATGGTCAACAAAGGAAAAGAACTCTTTGGGATGGAGGAAAAGGGAACTTGGTGGTTGGGGGTAATCACCGGAGAGAAAAAAAAGGAAAAGAAAAAAAGGGGCCTTCTATGGATTGAGAAGCCTAAACTACTGATACCATATAAAGAAAATGTTGACTGAATGTTGTGTCAAATGCAAACCAAACAATATGTATTTATAGCAATTTACAGAATCAAGAATCACTGATCCTAATTTCCTAGAATCTGTAATAGCTAATGACTAACAAATCTATAATAGCTAATGACTAATTACATTCTAACAGATAAAATAGAGAATGATCAGCAACATCACTTTGTATCATTCAAACTGCTGGATGACAGTTTGAAAATGCCCAAGCCATGGACATAGAGGCCATATAGGTACCTATGTAGGCGACGTAGCATGTTAGATGACTTCCCTTAGAAACAAATCCAACAGGTTGTCAAATAGAGAGCACAATAGTTGTCGAAGAGCAAAAATGCTCATTACGAAGTGAGGCAATGCTAGTTGCTGTGGTTGTTGATTGTAAAAGGATCATCAGACAAATGTTAGTGTGAACTGTAATGGCGACAGCAAACAATAACTTTGATGATAAAGAATAGCTGCTATGGTGAACAATACTTTGATATGAAGAACACACTTGTTAATGGTGATGACCACGATGAATAATGCTAGCGGGGATGAATAGTGGAATTGGTTGGAAAAATGATGGTGGAAAAAAAAGAAGAAATATATAATGTACATGGTTTGTAAAAATAATTTACACTTATGAGTGGACCCACTTGGAAAGCACAAACTAGGGTTCCTTTCTTGTTAGACTCTTGATACCATGTTCAAAGGATTAGTGACAAAATATGTCATGGAAGATGATACTACTTTGGTTCCATGTTGTGAATAGAGAAACCGAGAAGGAATATAATGAATTGTATGCGTTGTGTACACGTAAGTTTTTTTATTTATAATGAAGAAGAGATATAATAATGAGAACAAAATCAATATTTGACAATGAGAAATATTTGGGTGATATTTCCTGATCAAATCATATCATATCTCCTTATGTATGTAATCAATCATATCTCTAAAACTTTTTGTGAGCAAGAATGTTGTCTCTAGTTATGCTCCTTGTAACCTTCCTTGGGATTATTATTGTGTATTCTTGCTCTTTTTCCTCTTCATTTATGTAGTTATCACTATTCATGCTCAAGTCCAAGTTCAGCTATCTGATATGATCACCAAGCTGAACTTTTGTGCACTAAGAGTCAAAACTCAATGCTTGGTTTGTCTCAACTTCACCGTACTCTGAGCTTGAAGGGGAATAATAGAGTATACTTGTACATGAATGACTGAGTCAGCCCTTAGGCAGTGTTAGTTAGCCAGCTGTCATTTTGTTATGACAGCTGGAGTTTGTTTGGTTAGCTAGCTGTCACTATGTAATGATGACCAAATTTCGTTGGCTTAGGTCTAGCCTATTGCACAAGCTATTCCTCTGTATAAATAACTGAGATCAATGGCTCCTCCTCTATGTGTAATCAATTCATTTTTACAATTAATAAAATTTCACATGATCTTTTCACACTTACTCCAAATTATTTACAAATAACAAAAAATTAAATTAGGAAAAATATGATGAATTAAAACAAAAGATGGAATATTTAGTTTTTCCTGTTATTCTGGTGGAGGTTGAATTTGTGGACTGCAATTTTTGTGAAAATCTAAGGTGTGATATGTTATTTTGTGTTTGATTCTAGTTAACTTGAATTACTTTTGTTGGTCTTCTCTCTTCTGTATTCGTGATTAATGACATGTTATTATTCAACTTCATTCAGATTACTGTTGTGAATCCTGCTATGGATAGAGCTTTGGAGTTCTTGCAAAAATTTTCAATTGATGTACACAATGGAAAGATTTCAGAAGACAGATTACGTTTTGGTGCAGCTTGGAGGCATCCCCCACAAATTGATGACCCTAAGTTGCACAAGGAATGGGCAAAACTTCAATTAATGGATTTTGTTCAGTCTTTGGCTAATACAGAATTTGCAGTAAGCTTTCTTTTCTGTCATCAGTTTATATTTGGTTTCTGATGTGACTATAGTTTTTTTGAAAATGAAAGACACTAGAGCAAAGCTATATAAAACATACAAAAAGATGCATACACAAACACAATGCATGGAATACAAAATTATAGGATAATGTCCCTATTTTGAGTTTTTTGTTTGTTAAAGGTGATTTTTAGGCTTTTCTATCCTAGTTGTTATGTGTAATAAATGTGGAAAATGGGTTCATACATACCCAAAAATTATTGTAATTATTGTCATGTTTTATAAGAAGGACGCGATGAGAGGGGTTTATTTTTTTAATATATTGATGTATAACTTGAAGTTGAAAAATAAACAAATTAGAAAAGCCGTTTGCTCTCCCATTTGATGACATTGTGTCAGATGATGAATAGAAAAAACTGAAGGAGATAATGTTGACATTGAACAAACTCAAGTTGAAGGTTGCTTAGCTGGAGCAAGTATAAATGATCCAACTGATTTACCTAATTTTCATAATATAGTTTTTGATGACGATGTTGATGAACAATTTTCTTCTAGAGAAGAACTTGATGGTGATGATTTCATTAGAAGATTAAATGAAGGAGACTTATAAACTTGATAACATTTGTGTGTTTTTAGTTATTTAATTATTATCTTATTTTTGGTGGATTGTATGAACTAATTTATTTTAGTGAAATTGATAGTTGAATTTTTATATGAAATAGACTCGTACGAGTCTACGAGTTCAGTTTGAGTCTAATTTACAGACCTCCCATGAGTCTACATAGACTCTCAAGTATGATAATCTTGCTTTTGTATAGTTAAGAAAAGCAATTAGAATCATGGATTTGATATGTGGGAATCATTAGTTATATAATTTGATTTTGTCCATTTAATATTCGGATTTCTTTCTTTTTATTTTTAGAATAAGCTTTATAGGAAAGAATCTTTGCTAATATTTATGCAGATTCTTATCATCCCGCTAATGACTATATTTGCTATCTTAGTTCTCACATCAATTGCTCCATGTCGATATCTAGGGTTGATACGAATTGTTAAGAGAAATATTAATTAAAGATTAAATAGAGTAATAACAAATTGTTTTTGGGTTGTCTTTCATAATTAATAACCCAAAGTTTGATGCTATATATTAAGGCATTTGGATTAGCTTTTGTTGTACATATCATGGGATGTGCCATTGAAGCGATACCTTGACCGGGTCAATGATCAACTCACTTTTGGTAACATTGATATCATGCTTAGATATTTAGATTACAAAAGGGTATTGTTATTTTATTTATTTATTAACTATGCAAAGATGTGGTTGGAATCTAGTAATGTTGATCATTGTCTTTGAGCAGGTCAATTATCGAATTGATTATAGTGAAGAAATCTTTGATGATCCATCCACTAATGCTTTGTTACAGGTATGTTAATTTTAGAAAAAGCCATTGGCCTTTTAGGATCTTCCTTATAGTTTTTATATTACTAGCTCTTTCTATTCCAAGTTTTGAGATGTAGATGATCAGTAGTAGTTATTTTTGAAAAATGCTTGTATCAGTAATTTTATTTCTTGCTTTTGTGATGGTTGTTTATCATGGTAAAAATTTAACTTAAAATTCAAAAACCATCAAATATAAGCGTAGGTGAATTATTTGAACCTTTTACTACTAAAAATCTGCAATAACAACCTTACCTAAATTGCTTTAAATATATTGTCAAACTATAAGAAAAAGATAGCCATTGAGTTGAAATCGTGTTTGTGTGACAATATGGGTGATTTGTTTATACTGGTAAAAAGAGATCAATACAATAAATAAGATATTTTATATCCTCTAACAAAAAAAGATTTGATCATAGAATAATATAGATATGATCTTTGATATTTCTGGTTATAATGATATGATCCTAATATTGTAATTATAACACTTCCCCTCAAGCTGGATCATATAAGTCATATGTGCCCAACTTGCTTACTGTGCTCACTGCAAAATGTTAGGATGAGTCCTAGTGAGATAGTTCAGCTTACCTACAAATTGTTTGTATCTCAGGATCTGAGTACGACTCTTCTCTTGGGTACAAGTTTGATACTTGGATCCATTGGTGGTCTTCCGATGTAGAATTCATATCCCTCATTCTTCTAAAATATCGAGAGCATATTTCCTTTGTGATATGATCGAACCACCATTGGAGTTAGCAACTTTGATACCTAGGAAGTACTGTAGTTTACCATGGTCTTTTGTTCGGAACTGTTGAGCAAGATATTGTTTTAGAGCTGATGAAGACGAGGCACCTTATCAAACAACTGATGAAGGATTGATGAAAGTGCTAATATTACTTGACACGTCCTTGAGATGTCATATTGCCTATTGTCTACAAGTTTACCTAGAACGACTCTCTATGAAGACTTTGAGGCAAAGTACCATTCATCAATGTGTGAAAGCTTTTTCGGTATGATCAGTGATCTAGAGACATCACAAAGATAAAGAATGTGATCTAACCACCTCATCATACTACAAGTTGAGGATGTCAGTAAAAAGTCGTGATCCTCTAAAAAATCTTTGACATTGATGACTTTGAAACACAAAACCTACAACAGTCCTTTTGGATTCCCATATACGGAACACTTCCATGAAATAAGACCTAAGATTCCTAGATACAACAAGTGATCAATGCATTCATGTGCCAAGTGTCTGAAAGCCTTCAAGTGCCATAGCTATAGTTCTGCTTCTAAATGACGTAGTGATACTGATCTTGTTTGTGAACTCTTCCTTATTAGGAAGTAGTAATCTCTAAAGCACGGAGTGTATATTTTCACATCCACTGGTGTGAACCATGTAACTAAACAACAATTCTTTGTTCTATAGCTTCGGTAGTTTGTGTGTTTTGCTTGGAGAGACCTTAGTATTCGTGCTTTGACTTAGGGTGAGTTAAGTAGATAGTCTGGAGAGACATTAGATGCGCAAGTAGGTGGTCATGGAGATAGATAATAGAGGCCATTGGACTCATCCGATACCACTCATACATGCAAATATTCGATAGTACAAGTTAACAATAGTTTGAAGATAATATCATGGGAGTTGGTCAATCGGTTGATGGAAAGTAAATTAAATGGGCAATTAGGCATATAAAGAACAAAGTCAACAGGAAGGAATGGAAGGTGGGTTGTGTCAATGTTGCAAGCTTGTGATCATGAACTATTGGCAGCAATGCTACAGGCCAATGTTAGTAAGGGAAGAGAAAATAAAATGATGACTAGATATACGACCAAGTTCACCAATGTCCAGAACCCAATGTCCCAAGGAAGGAGATTGAGAGAGGCAAGCAGAGGTGCATGCCACCGCAACAGTGTTATTATTAGTTTGTCATTTTTCACACCATTGGAGAGTTCTCATATGTTGTTGGGGTTATGTGAGGTAACACATGAGCAACAAATGACTCAATAGTAGAGGCCTATTCAATGTTGGTTGAGGTAGGAGGTTTCCCATGCAGGTTCCAACACATAAATGGTATAGCCATTACATTGACAATGTTCACATTTAAAACTTATGTAGAAGTACAGGGTGTTAAAGCCCCCAAAATTAGCGCTCCAGGCAAAAAACTCAAGTGTCCCCAATGGAAGAGGTATTTGTCTTAATATTTATTTTTGGAGGAACAGGAAGGAGTGTAGAAGAGCAGAAATCATAGTTTGTCAAGAGATCTTGGCAAACTGTACAAACGCTGGGTGTCATTAGTATAAATAGTACAAGTCTCACCCCAAATTGATGCACATGTTTCATGAGGATAGAAAAAACAGTTAAACATCAATCTTTATCCATTCTGTGTTCTTCTGCTGGCAGATTCAAAAATGGTAGTGAGATGGGATTTGTGCTCAACCCACTGACCCATAAGCTGATTTTGTAAGCCCAACTGGAATCTCAATACTAAAAGTATGTTTAAAAAAGATGGGAGAATCTATTCTAGTTGCAGAGTTAGAGTTAGAGTTAGAAGCCACCGGTATGTTTGCATAGAGGAAGTTACCTAGGCGATGGACCTCAACTGTCACCGCATGCACTGCCACATGTTGGCAAGCAGAGCATACTTGCATTAATATAATACGCACATGAGGGTATGTGGGTCGGTTTTTTTCTGTCCATTATTTAGACGACTATGTAGATTGGCATGGCTCCATATGAACCTTTGGTTAGAAAAGGAGGTCGTCAGAAACGTCATCCTAAAAGTTATAGGAGTTAGAGACATTTTTTGAACAGTAAGCAAACCTGGAACAAATGGGTTCACAAAAAGAAATCCCCCAAAAAGAGGAAATAGATTCACCTGGCCAACACAACTATGGAGAGGCTTTTAGATACCATGCTAAACTGAGAGAAGAAAAACATTGAGCTAAAATCATGCCTTTGTGATAGTGCGAGTGCTTTATTTATATTGAGAGAAAGAGATCAATACAATAAATGCATGATATTTGATATTCTCTAATAATTAAGATATGAGCTTAGAATAATATAGATATGTTCTTGATATTTTTTATTAAGATATGATCCTAATATTTGTAATTATGACATATATTTGTGTTAAAATATAGTGTAAATACTGCACATTTACTGTATAATAATTATAGATTGATTGGATAATAAGTATAGATTTGTTTGTAAGAAATCTCTAAAATTAAGAGATTGGGATTAGGAGTTTATTTGGTAGATTTGCTTCAGATTTAGAGTATTTATGGAGATTTATTTCCTTTTATTAGGATTTCGTTTTTCCTTTAAATACGTGCGTATTGTTTTTTTTTTTTTTTTTTTTTTTTTTTTATTTCATTGTTTAAGTTAATTTTTTTTCT
>Ga0123340_1004943_pt1 | contig 12673 bp, 13 predicted proteins | sample SirMexnodulemix_FD_89961 | JGI IMG/M metagenome (GOLD analysis project Ga0123340, IMG submission 89961) | Root nodule microbial communities of legume samples collected from Mexico - Siratro Mexico nodule mix | ecosystem: Host-associated > Plants > Roots > Nodule | place: Mexico: Nepantla... | reverse complement strand
TATATATATTATTTTATTTTTAAAGAGAAAAATAATAATTATTACATTAGTATTAGTATAGATCTTAGCAATTGTGTCAAACACAAAAGTGAAAAAAGTATAAGACTATAATTTTTTTGTTGACTAGTGTGTGAACCTAAAATGAGGACTCAACATTGGAAACGTGTAACAACATTTTTATTTGACATTGAAAATGTTTTAAGAAAAAGAAAATCAAAGCCATCAAATGTATTTTATTATCTCAGAGTTAAAAGTATTTTATTATCTCAGAGTTAAAAGTGTTGTCTGAGTGTCAAAAGATAAGTTTAGCTATGGTGACACTAATACATTATCAATATAGGTTCATTGTATTTAATATGTGAAATTATAAGAAGAAGTCAATTTTGTGAGATTGAGTTAGATTTAAATTTTACATTCTTAATATACTATAAAAAATTCAAGCCCCTAAGCATTTGTATCGTCCATTGTCATTACTTAGATGTTAATCATCCCACTCATTTCATTTTACTTTATGAATAGTTTAATTTTCTCAATTTTTTAGGATAATTGCTTTTTATTAAGAATTTAAAATGTTTTATAATAAAATATATTTTTTGAACAAGTAAGTTTTAAAAAATTGAAAAATTGAAAATTTATGAGAATACTATATTTTTTTTAATGGCTATGACTCTAAAAGGCATCATTATGGCATCATACAAGACGTGGGAGACTAAACCAAAATCCATGTAAATCAAGAAAACCTATATTGTAACAAACCAAACCTATTTCGAAAAATTCAAGACGAATACAATAAGAAAGTTTCTCAAACCAAACAATTTTTTTCATAAAATCCATCCAAACTTGCAAGTCTATCAACATACTCACAGTCAAACAATATTAATCACGGACTACCAATAATATTAGGATTCTTAAAAGAATTGACCACCAACATATATCGTTTTCAATCACCAAGTAGATCAACCTTTAACTACAATTATTTCAATTGCAAGCATGACTTCCATCAATTTCGCCTTCAAGGCAATATCAATGTAAATATAAGAAAAAAAAAAACTCCAATACACTTACTCTACTTACTCTAAAATTTCCTAAACAAGCAACAAAATCAAAGTTTTTCAAAAGTAGAATCATTTACATTACATTTAACAAACCCAATATAAGACCATTTTCAAATAACCATCATAATCTTAGGAGTAGGATCAACATGTATATTAATATTAAACTTAATCATCACAAAATTGTCAATGTTAACATTCATCACCTCTTTAGATAAATTTTCAGTCATACGAATCTCAGGCATAATCAAGTGTTGAGACAAAATGGAAGTTATAAGATTGTCAAACTTATAAGAATTCCTTATGTTCCAAATACCTCACACAACATGAACAATATCTATCAATCCAATATCACAAATATATATGATTTCATACATGCTTCACCTACAAAATAGAAAACATAAAGCGATAATTGCTAACATAATTAAGAATACCTTGTTATCAATTCCATAACAGAACCACCACTTTACAATCAAAGAATAGATGTTGAGAAGACTCTTGAAACTACAAACAAAACATATATTTATCCCAATTTTCTGTATATTATCATCCAAAAGGAGTACGTTCAAAATTAATTTCCATAATACCAAAGATCAAACAAGATGAAAACAAGTATTCCAAAATCTTTTCAACCAAGGATGATCTTCCTCATTCATGTGAAAAATTTATTGCTTAACAACTTTTCGAGATGGGTAACCATAATTAGTTTAAGTCTACATCATTTCAACAAAATTATCATTGATAACATAGTCTTTTGAGATAGCCTACAACCAAGGCAATCTTAAACTCGCAGAGGAAGGAATGAACTAATCCCCACCCCATATGTCAACAACCTTAGTAGCAAAAAGATTAATAGATACGCTATTTGAAATATAAAGCAAATGAGCTAAAGATATACTAGAACATTAAACATCATTCTAGAAATTAATAGATTTTCCATTACAGATCCGTAAGTAAAATTTATTGGTAATGCTAAATTTACCTACAAATTTTATTTGAATGTAATAATCAATAAGTAAATTAAAAATTTCTTATAGTAGGTTTTATACCATATGTAATAGTTGATGAAGCATGTCTAGGCTGAATCTTATTATCTTAAGTGATAAATTTATGTCTCATCAAAACATCCCAACTCAAATAATTATAAAATAAAATCTCAAGTTAATATAGGAGATGAAGCCTGATTCTCTTTACTCAAACTAATTACAGCAAGACCACCTTCAATTTTAGAAATGCATAAAGTATGCCATTTAACCATGACTAAAACTCTTGAAGTGGAATCTCTAATCCAAATAAAATTTTGAATTCATCTTTCAATTTTTCTAAGCACATCAATTGGTCATCTAAAAATTCAACAATACCACCAATTATATAATTGAGTAATTGAATCTTTCTCATGATACTTAACATTCTACTTTTTCATTTTTGCAAATGCATCTTAATTTTTTACATAACAAGTATTTCTATTTAAGAATACCTTTTAAAATAGTAATTTTGTTAAAAAAGAAGAGATTTTCAAATTATACTATTTCAACACTCCATATATCAATAAAAATGACTACTATAGATTTTAATTAAAAAAATTATTGAAAACTAATGAAAAATAGTCACACCATCATTCGGTATTAAAACTATGATAAACATCAACTATAAATGATCTCAACAATATCAATGATAAAATAATTCTTACCAATGTCCACTAAAAAACTTTCACTTATATCAACTAAAAAAATAGAGTCTTTGCCGTTGATAAAACTTCCTAGGTAATATCTATAAACGAATACTCCTAACAATGTTGGTCAAGAAAACTATTAATAAGGTTGGTTGAAAAATAACATTAATCGTTATTAGTAAAAAAACAACCTTAAATGACATTTAACTAAAAATAATATTTTATGTTAATTGAAAAATTGTGTATGACTTAAAAAAAAACACTTTTGATGTTGAAAAAAATTTTCTAACTAATATCAATTGAAAAATGTTGACATAAAGTAATATTGAAGATGACAAGTGCTGATATGAAAAATGAAATATCAATTTTATAAAGAAGAAAATGTATATGCTTTTTAAAATTCTTACTTGTTTTATTTGTTTTATTTAAGTGAATTTAAAATTATTTAGCTTTAAGTAATTAAACTCCACTCCTAAAATCTTAATATTTCAAATTCTCTTTTCAAAACATATTTTATCATAAAATATTTGAAATTTTATATAAAAATAATTATACTAAAAATATATCATACCAAAGCTAGATATTTGTTTAATCCATTGTTTAGGCATGCATGAAGTCCTCTTAGACCAATTGTGTTAGCAAACTCTTGTGACAAATCCTTTTTTGAAATAGTGAGTATTTATTAGAAATTTAAGTATGACTTAAAAGTTCCATACAAATTACAAAGTTTAGTACATATAAAAAAAAAGAAACCTAGAAATACACAATCTTAAGGTTTTGAGATTAGAAGTGGTGTCATGATGTCTTTTATGATTTACCCATAATCTATTGGTTCAAAATCTTCCAATGTTCCCTCTAGAGGAAAATCTAGTGAAAGTAATGGATGGGAAAAGATGACATTCGAATAAAAACTAAGAATGATTTTGTTGAAACAATTTCTAACGATTTATATGTTCGTAACTTGAAAAGTAAGTTATTTAATTAGAAAAGGACTACACTATCACCAATAACAAATATGCTTGTGAAATATATGATCCTATCACAGGTGTTATTTTTGTTCTAAAAATAAGCTCAAATCAAATTTTTCCTTTAAATATTGAAAGCATTCAATCTAATTTAGTGACCTAATAAAAATATCCTTTTAGCTTTGGCATTATCTTATGAGCATTTAAATTTTGGAGGATTAAATTTTGGAGGATTAAAGTTCGTAAATAGAAAGTAATGGTAACAAGTATTTCCACACATTTTTTGTTCATTCTTTAGTTCATGAAGAATGTGTTGTTAACAAACAAATCGATCTTAATTTCCTAACGAAAAGTCATAAAAAAACAAAGAATATTTGGAGTTGGTTTATTTAAAGTTATGTGGCCAAATAAAAACATTTATCCAATAGAGATAAAAGAGTAAATAGTCTTTTCAGTAGAACAAGGATTGATATATTTCAATCTTTAATACAATAAAAAAAAACAGTCTTAATACAAAAACTTTAATTTTGTTAGTTTTGTTTGAACTCCATCAATGGTTGAAGTTATTGAGCACGTGTTTGATTTTTAGTAATTGTCACATTTGTTTATTAAAGAGAAAATTAATATTAATATACAATTAACCTTGAAGGGAGCCACTAAGAATTTTAAATTTATAAAAAGAAAAAAAAAACAAAGTTTAAAAGGGTCCCTCAAGGTTAATTGCATTAGTATTCATTTTTTCTTTAATAAACACATGTGGCAATTACTAAAGATCAAACATGCGCTCGATTACCTTAACTATTAATCGAATTTAACAAATGATAAATAATTATTATGGAGAATCATTAGCAATTATGTTAGAGTAATTAATATGATATGATTATGTTATTCCATGTACTTTATATATAGAGCTTTTTCTTTCATCAAAAGATATAAGAAAATATATACATTTTCACTCTTCTCATATCCTTTGTTCTTTTTCATTCATGTCTATTCATTTCTTTATTTTTATACCATGTGGTTAATATGATATCTTTGTTATGGTATCAGAGCTCTCTAACCGAGAGAGCTCCACTGTGCCAACTCTAATTTTGTTCTACGCCACTCTGATTTTGTTCCATTTACAAGAGTTCATCATCTGTAATGGCTTCAAAAGTACCATTATTTTTAGTAACAAATATAACTACTTTGTCCTTGGATAATCTACCAATAAATCTCCTGAATGATTCTTCTAATATATATTATGGTTCCTTCAACAAAAATTCTCAAAATTCTCAAACCAAGAGATGGATCAAGGATGACAAGCATTATAATAGTAAGACATGCACACATTGTGGTAGAAGAGGTCACACAATTGATGAATGTCATCGCTTATATGGTTTTCCACCAAAACTACAAAAGGAGAAATTTTTTTGTTAACAATGCCACTACAATTAAAAAGGCAAATGAGAGTTAGACACTTACAAACAAAAAGGAATCTCAGCAGTCTTCTAGTTTTAGTTTGAACAAAGAATAACATAACTCTCTCCTGTCTCTTCTTCAGCAATCTCAATCTCAGTTAGCTGTAAACCCTAGCACTGAACATCATAACATTTCCAATACATCCACAAGTATCATCTGTAATCTACAATCAATACCAAAATCTGTCCTTTAGATCTTAGATTCAGGTGTCACTAATCATATTAGTTAATCTCTAGAAAATTTTGCTACATATAGAATTATCCCTGATGTTCCTATCAAGTTACCTAACGAAACTACAGTTTATGTAAACATTAAAGACACTATCATATTTTCTACTACATTCATTCTGCATAATTTCCTATACATACTAGGATTTAACTTCATTCTCATTTCAGTATCTCAATTATCCATACAATCTGATTGTTTCATTAAATTTACTGATCAAATATGTGAAATACAGAAAAATCACACTATGAGGATGATTGGTTTTGCTAAGATGCACGCGGACTTTATGTTCTTGAAAATCCTAAGGGACCAAGAAAACACTTTTCCCCAGCTTCAATTTCAATAAATTAAGTGTCTGTTAATAAGGTGGATGATTGACATTTTAGACTAGGTCACCTGTCTAAAGACAAATTATCTGTATTGTCAACAAAGTTTGATTACATTTCTAGCAAAACATGTAATGATTTTTGTCAAATATGTCCTTTTGCTAAACAAAAATGACTTTCATTTCCTATAAGCACTTCTTCAAGCAATAAAACTTTTTATTTGATTTATTACATATGGATATTTGGGACCATTAGCCATTACTTCTGTAGATGGACATAGATATTTTTTGACTGTTGTGGACGATTTTTCTAGGCATACTTGGATTGCTTTTCTGAAAACTAAATCAAAAGTACAGGGCTGCATTAAATCTTTCATTACTTTGGTTGAAACTCAATTTTCTACTACTGTCAAATGCATTAGGTTTGATCAAGGACCTGAATTTAATTTGCATCAATTTTACTCTCTCAATGACATAGAACATCAAATGTCTTGTGTTGAAACTACACAATAAAATGGAGTGGTAGAGAGAAAACATCAACACATTTTAAACATTACTAGGGCTCTTATTTTTCAAAGTAACTTGTCTAAATTATTTTGGAACTTTGCAGCCTCTCATGTTGTTTTTTCTGATTAATAGATTGCCTAGTAAGGTTTTCTATAACAAAAGTCCTTATGATATTTTGTATGACTCTTCTCTTGATTTAACTTTTCTTAAAGTCTTTGGTTGTGAAGCTTTTGCATCAAATTTGGCTCATAATAGGACAAAACTTGATCCTCAGGCTAGACAGTGTGTTTATTTAGGTCATAAACCAGGGATCAAGAGTTCACTTCTTTATGATTTACAAACCATAGTGTTTTTTATCTAGAAATGTTTCTCTCAATGAAAATAATTTTCCTTTTAAGCATGTTGTCAGTCATACAGATAATGAAAATTTTGTCATGCCACATTTTCCTGATTATCAAGACACTAATCTATCTTTCCTCACCTCCTCCTCACCACTACAAAACCAACAAACACCATATATTGTCCCACAACAAAATTATTCCTCTCCCACTTTCACAGCTCTTGATAACCCTGTTTCTCCTATTAAGAAAATCCACTAGAAGCACCAAACCTCCTGCTTACCTCAAGGATTTTCGTTGCAATGTAGTTGTGGGCATAGAGAGCAAAAATTTCTCTTTAGTTAAATATCCTATTTTTAGTTTTGTTAATTATTCAAAAAATTTTGACAATCATAAGCATTTTGCAATTAGTATCTTTTCCATTGTAGAATCCAAAACTTATGCATAGGCAGTGAAACATGAGAATTGGAGGAAAGCCATGGAGGATGAGATTAATGTTTTAGTTCAAACTGGAACCTGGGAGTTTGCTGACCTTCCGATTGAAAAACAAACAGTGGGATGCAAATGGGTATATAAGACTAAACACAAGGCTGATTGCTCGATTAAGAGGTTCAAGGCTAGACTAGTAGCCAAGGGATTCACACAACAAGAAGGCATTGATTTTAGATAAACTTTTTCTCCAATGACTAAAATCATTACTGTAAGGCTCTTATTGGCCATTGCAACCACTAAAAATTGGCTCCTTGAACAACTTGATGTCAACAATACTTTTTTACATGGAGATCTTCATGAAGAAGTCTATATGGAGGTTCCTACTTCCTCCAAAACCTGGTCAAGTCTGCAAGTTGAGAAAATCTCTTTATAGTTTTAGACAAGCTAGTAAACAGTGGTATGAAAAAAGTTATCTACAATTCTTATAGCTTCGGGTTATACCCAATCACAGTCTCATCATTTTTCTTTATTCACTAAACAATCTGCTACTGGTGCATTCACTGTCATCCTTGTCTATGTTGATGATATGATTTTGATAGGAAATGATGCTCAAGAGATTGCTTTGGTCAAGTCTCAACTTGATCACTTATTCAAAATTAAGGATCTTGGTCAATTGAAATTTTTTCTTGGATTGGAAGTTGCTAGATCAAGAAAGGGAATTTTCCTTAACCAAAGGAAATACACTTTAGAGCTTCTAGAGGCTGCAGGTTGTTAGGATGCAAACCTTTTAACACTCCTATGAATCCTCAAATAAAGCTCCATTCCAAGGAGAGTCCTCTTCTTGAAGACATTTCCATGTATCGACAACTTATTAGACAACTCATCTATCTTACCAACACTAGGACCGACATTTGTTTTGCTGTCAATCATCTCTCACAATTCTTATCAGCTCCTACAATGGCTCATTACCAAGCAACACTCAGGGTTCTTTGTTATCTCAAAGCTAATCCTGGTCGGGGCCTCTTCTTTCCTAGTGATTTTCCTTTATAACTGAAAGGTTTTTGTGACTCAGATTGGGCATCATGCCCTGAAACTCGCCGCTCTGTTACCGGCTTCTACATTTTTTTTGGTGATTCATTAATCTCTTAGCGACCTAAGAAGCAAAACACAGTTTCACGATCCTCCTCTGAGGCTGAATATCGTGCTTTGGCATCGACAACATGTGAACTTCAATGGTTGTCTTATTTGCTTTGTGATTTACGTATTGTTCCTTAGGCCACTGCATTCTTTTTTGTGACAAAAAGTTTGCCTTACATTTAACTGCCAATCTTGTATTTAATGAACGTAGCAAATATATTGAAAACGATTACCATGTGGTTAGAGAAAAGGTTCGTGATGGTGTTCTTCGTTTGCTCCCTATCAACACTAAGTCACAGGTTGTTGACATTTGTACAAAACCTCTCATACTCTCATACCCAAGTTGTTTTTACATCTGCTGTCCAAGATGGGTTTAATTGATCTCTATGCTCCATCTTCAAGGGGGTAACAAATGATAAATAATTATTATGTGAAAATCATTAGTGATCCTATTGATAAATAATTATTATGGGAGAATCATTAGGGATTCTGGTAGAGTATATAAACAAATAATAAATAATTATTATATGATTATGTTATTCCATGTATTCTATATATAGAGCATTTTCTTTCATCAAAAGATATAAGAAAATATATACATTTTCACTCTTCTCAAATCCTTTGTTCTTTTTCATTCATTTTTATTCATTTCATTGTTTTCATACCATGTAGTTAATATGATATCTTTGTTACAGTTCACACCAAACTAGTGGAATTAATTTTTTTTTACTAAGACTATTTTTCTTAATCTTATTGCATTAAAAACAAAATATTTTAATATTTCTTTTATTGAACCGACTATTTCTCCAAGGAAAAAAATATTTAATTACTTTCATTGACAATTATTATAAGAAAATATGAGTCATGTTTTATAGGGTAAGTCTGAAGCCTTTGATTCTAAAGTAGGAGTTGGAAAAGAATCAGGAAAGGCCTTTAAAATTGTTCAAAGATTATGATGGAGAATATTGCTCAAATGAGTTTGATGTTTTTTCGTGAAAAACGTGACGTCAAAATAGAGCTTACAATTGTTTATACTTCACAACAAAATGGTCTACTATATTGGAAAAATAGAAAATTCTTAGCATGATGAGGAGTTTGCTAGCATAAGGACGAGTTCCAAAAACATTTTGACTAAAAGCTATAAATTAGAGTGTTCACGTTTGAAAGAGAAGCTTAACTTTTATTGTTCTAAACATGATACCTAAGGAGGCTCGGAGTGGAATGAAACTGGATGTAGATTGTTTTATAATTTTTGGGTTGTTGCTTATGACCACATTCCACATCAAAAGAGAAAAAAAGGTTGGTGACAAGGGATAAAAATACATATTTCTTGGTGTTAGTGAGCAATCAAAAGTATATAAATTATATAATCCCATCACAAAAATGATTGTTATTAATTGTGATGTGGTGTTTAATAAGGATCAATTTTGGAATTGGGATGCAGGTAAAGTTAAACAACAACTACAAATTGATTTTGATGGTGACAATGATTTTGGTGAAGGGAGACAACAACCAATTATGCAAATACAAAGTGAGCAACAAAGGATGTCCTCTACGAAAGAGGACACATGTATGAATGGAGAATTTTATGGTAAAGGAAATTAATGAGGAGGAAATCACTCATTTTACTTTGTTTTCATATTATGATCATACAATTTTTAAGATTGTAGACAAAGAAGAAAAATGGAAAAAAACAACAAATGATGTAATCAATTCCATTGAAAAAAATAATACTTGGGAGCTATATGATCTCCTCAAAGGTCAAATAACCATTAATGTAAAATGAGTTTTCCAAACAAATTTAAGTGAAGATGGTGGAATGGATAAGTATAAAATCACATTGGTAGAAAAAGGATATAATAAATGGTACATGGTTGATTAAACAAAAGTATTTTCTCTAATTGCAAGACATGATTCAATTTTATTGGTGGTTGCATTAGGTGTACAAATTCCTTGTCAATCTTCCAATTATATATTAAATCAATATTCCTGCATAAATATTTAAAAGAACAAGCATTTATTGATCAACCTCGTGAATATGTTAACATTGGACATGAAAATAATGTTTATAGATTGAAGAAAGCTCTTTATGGGCTAAAGTAAGCCCTAAAGGCCTAGTATAATCACATTGAGACTTATTTTCTAAATATTGGATTTGTGAAATGTCTTTACGAGCACACATTAGACAAAGGAAAAATATTTATAATATGCTTATATATTGATGATCTTATATTTACTAGATATTTTTGTGTTTCCATGTTTAGCAAATTCAAGAAGTCTATGATGAATAAATTTGAAATGTCTAATATGGGTTTGATGTAATTATTTTTTGGCATAGAAATGATTTAATTAGAATATGGATTTTTTTTGTCACAAAAGAAATATGTAAGAGAAATTTTGAACTGATCTCAAATGAAGGATTTAATGTACTCCAATTAAATGTGGTACAAAGATTATGATGAAAAGAAGGTTGAACACATATCTTTTAAGCAAACTTTGGAGTAGTATATCACAAGAAATGTGAAAAATGTGATTTGATCGAATTTACAAACATTGACTGTGCAAGTGATCTAGATGATACAAAAAGTACCTCTAGTTTTATCTTTATGCTTGGAACATGGGTGTTCTGGTACATCCAATATAATCCTACATCGTTTAGGAGTCGAGGCCAAGGTCAGTTTAAATACACCTTCCTCCCTTCACCCACTAAGGTGTCTTTTCAGGACAAAACCGTGACGGAGCAACCGAGCTTCAAAGCGGACAATATCTATCTCAGACGCAGGTGATTAATCCTAACAATTTGTCACCGATCTAATTGTTAAAAAATTTTAGTCCTATATGAAAGGAGCAATTATAATTTTCACTATTAATCCAATCAAATAGAACCACTTTTATAAAATCAAAGACATTAATATTATTAGGAAATACTTTAAACCTTCATAAATGAAGGAGAGGGCCATTAAAAAGATATGAATTTGATAAAAAAATGTTGGTTAATATTGAAGCAGTGTAAGTTTCAAGAAGAAGTAATAAGAGTTTAGATTGAGAAATGGAAGTTAAGATAAAGTATTTGCAGTTTCAAGAAGTGATAAACAATGTAAAATAATAAGATATTAGAGATTAAATAGAGATTAAGATAAAGTACAATTATGACAATAGAAGATTAAAATTCTATTTCTATGAGAACACGTGAACAAAATTATTTTAAGACTATGCATAATTTATATGTTGTGATAGATAATACATTTTCAGTCTTAGATGATATATAATTTAAAAAGGTTGCTGATAAAAAAAAACAATTTAAAAAAATTATAATTATCAAGAGGTGATTTTGCGAAGATATGGAGTAAAGTGTATCATCTCTATACGTCAAATTGCTGCTCAAAGTAAAAGATACTATATTATCTTATATTTAGAAAAACAGTTGTTAAAATGTCATAATGCACAATGATGATAGACGAATCTACTCGCAAACCAATTTAACAATCTATCCATACTGATTTTTTTATAATTCTATTCAAATTTTGTAAAATTTGTTATATGTCTTAAAGTACTCTAAGTATGTAACTTGGACTTATCTTTTTATATTCCTCTATCTAAAACACTATTGTTTGTAACAATCTTTGTTATTTTTTTAGAAGTGAGTACAACATCTTAATAAAAATGTAAAAAACAATATTTGAGTTTCTTTGCAACATGTATTAAAATTATTTGTTAGTGAAATTTGAAAATTTTCTAGAAGTCGGTGTAATTTAAGTGATTGAGTTGAATCCAAATAAATTTCTTTGTCCCTCTTTTTCCCTTTCAAGATGAAGTATATATCCAAAAATTCTTATAAAGAAAAAAAGTCTTTAAATGTAAATAACTAGAAAACAAAAATTCAATCCTCTTTTTATATTTTTTGCAGAAACAAGAAATAAAAGTTTTAGAAAGAAATAATAATAGTTTCGAGAAAATAGACATAAGAAAATGAAAAAGTTAAGAGTTCACAAAGAAATAAAATAAACATAAGTGCAGTAGTATTTAACAAAATGTAAAATTATATTAAAAGACAAGTGATAACATATTACTAACAATTATTTTTGTGTGAGACATGCCCCATGAATGGTAGGTAGCAGTTTCAATAAAAAAAAAATACTTTATAAATTTTATATTAATTATCATTATAAACATATTTATAAGATAACATATTTAAATATAAATTATGTCAAAATTTATAAAGACACCTAAAAAAAGGGTTTGAAGACAAATAGACACTAACTCATTGGAATACCTAACAGGGTATGGAAAATGGTGTACAAGTCACTTCAAGAACTTCCACCATATTTAGTAACCTCTCATCCACTACCAACCCATCCAGATCACCAATCTTTTTTGGTGTTTTTAACTAACGCCAACTGTTTAACTTCTTTTATTTTAAATCTTTTTAAATTCGGACTTATTATGACGATGCTTTAATATTTAATAGTAGTACCGGATTTGATTATTAATAAAATTATAATAACAATCAAATAATATATATGATTATATTAAACTATAATGTCATAGTTATATGATGC
>Ga0123340_1004936_pt1 | contig 12683 bp, 10 predicted proteins | sample SirMexnodulemix_FD_89961 | JGI IMG/M metagenome (GOLD analysis project Ga0123340, IMG submission 89961) | Root nodule microbial communities of legume samples collected from Mexico - Siratro Mexico nodule mix | ecosystem: Host-associated > Plants > Roots > Nodule | place: Mexico: Nepantla... | reverse complement strand
TTATTATTATTATTATTATTATATATATATATATATATATATATATAATTTTAAGCAAGAAGAAAAGGTAAAGGAGTTGAAACAACATCAAATAACACTACAGAGTATGGAAGAAAAACTTCAGGAACATCAAATATCACTTGTTTGTCTTGGAATTGAACAAGAACATGTAAATCAAGAAAAAACAAATTCAAAATTCTACTTATTATTCTACAATCACACATTTCAGTAGAAGCAGTGTGAGTATAATATAATCATTCCAAATACAAAAGCTGATTTTACATTATTTGAAACACCAATGAACCAACATAAACACTAAATAATCCTCTGAACAATACAATATAACAAACTAAGTTGCGTTCTTGGTACAGTGTCTGTTGTTTCACGACATGGATTTCCTCCACTTGTGGCCACTGTTATTCTTGCTACTTTTCGCATTCACCAATCTGGTTTTCATACCCGCAGGCGTGTGCATTCCATTCCCTTCAACCTCTTCTTCCATTTTCCCATGTTCAACTTTGCTGAAAGCAAACTTCTTCCACTTGAAGAACCCCTTCTTCTTCTCCACCATTCTCTCCATCTGCGCCTGCATGGCGTTGCACTGGCTCTGCAACCTGCACACGTCGTCCTTCAGCTTCCTTATCTCCTGCTGCTGCGCGTTCACCTCGCGCTTCGAGAGGCACCGTGCTGGTAAGTCCAAGGCACTAGGGCTTCTTGTTCCACTCACCAACGAGCCGCTCCAATCCACGTGGCGTGTCAGTTTGCTTTGCTCAGAAAGCAGCACCTGAATCACTGCTCTCACTGGAAATCGCTCGTTTTGTGCTGCATGGAGTGATGCCTCTGGGGTCAGTTTTCTGCTGTCAATTAGCCTGCAAAGACCCTTCCTTTCTTGCTTTGACACTGCTGGGTGTGCCTGCCATTGCACAATGTGTTTGCCACCCAAAGTTAGTATGCTCATTTACATGCCCTTTGGAGAGTTTTCCTGTATACTCAACCAATCATTAGCTTCCATCACTGTGTTAATTCCTAAAACTGTGTATAAAAGAGTATATTTTAAGAGAGATTAATGTTAATATCAGATTAGTCCTAGAGATAAATTGTATTCACCCTCAAAGACAAGTTATTAACTTTCCTATCAATGGAACAGTTACTCCAGTTTTCACTTAACTCTATGTTCAATTTCCTTTTTTACTAATTCATAGTCTTTTTTTTAGATCCACATGCAGATCTCATATCATAAGGCATTTTTATAAAGTTGAATTAGGTTTTAACTTCGTTTTTTAAGATTGCATCACTCTTATCAAATCATCCTTAAATATATAGTCACACCTAAAAGTTCAGCAGTCTCAGTGTGAGAAGAAATGTTAGAATTCTTATATGTATAAGTATAAGTGGATGCAGTCTAAGCCTGAGAAAGGATATTAAAATTTCCACATTTATATAAATGGATGCAAAACCTTATCTTATTAGAAATTAGTATTCAAACAATTTGGAAATATAGAAATGGGCATACTTTAAGATAGGTATCAATGGCTCGGTACAAGCCATCATCTGTTGCTCTGGCATGGCCAGGAAGAGCAGCTGCAAGGGTAACGAAGTCGTTCAAGCTCAAATTGGCGTCCACAGCAGCCTCAGCGAGGTAGGAATCAACTAACTTAGCCACCTTAATCATGGAAGCAACGCTCTTAGCTCCCTCACTGTCCAAACTCACGAACCTCTGAACCAGCCTAATGACAAGCTCAACATCCAAGAGAGTCCCACAAGTGTGGCTGAAAGATGGAATCACCAACTCCTTCAACGAAGCCTGGTCCAACTGCCACGAAATACGCTTCTCAAGCTCTTCCCTGTAGGTACCCTCTACCCCAACCATGTTGGCCGTTCTCAGAAGCCTAAGCAGAAAGTTGCATGGAACTGCATCTTTCTCAGGAGGCAGAACACCCACCAAGGTTTCCACGAAGAACCTCTTCTTCATCCATAAAGCCGTCACGCTTTCCTGTGATTCCTCGAATTGGGTGAGACCCTTTTCGACCATATCACCTATAGAAAATAAATTATTAAGTGGTCCTCAATTATCCTAATCTCTCTTTAATCTTGCAGTAACATGTACACAAAGAGTTATGCATTTTTCTTGTAAATTGTAAAATTTAAATGTGTGGTATGTAAATATTAGTTAGAAGAATAGAGAAAAAGTGACATAGTAGAGAACTATCTAACAATTTGTACCTGCAGAAAGATCAGGGAGCCATTTGGAGGCATAGTGTGTGATGATGGAGCCAATAAGGTCTGCACGAACACCTTTGGCCTTGATGCCAGAAAGGGTCTTCACGAAGTAATCCATGTCCAAGATGCATGCATCGTCGAACCAGCACTCGGAGGAGTATTGGGAGGGAGATTTTGGTTGTAAGGTGAGTGATTCTGGACAAGATTGCTTCTTCATTTCGGTGAGAAGCTCAAATAGACTAGTAGAGGAGGAATCGGTAGGTGTAGTAGCTGTCTCGGGCATGTTGCATTATATGTCAAGAACAATCAGATTTTTATTCTTTTGACCTTGTGGAAATGAGATTTTCTTAGCAGAAGAAGGTAGGAATGAAGAAGATTGATGGATAAGGCCTTCTGAGATATAGGGGTGTAGGACTATAGGACCACTCGTGCAACTTTTTATTCTCTTCCTATGCTAGAGACATCATGCATTTTGCTCACATCCTCCTCTGTGTAGAGAACAAAAATTAATTATAGCACCCTCAAATTGCAACGGACCACTTTGTTCTCTCTCAATCTCATGTGTGCCAAAGGAATTTGGACTTTGTCCCAATTACATTTCCTACCATCAATCCAATAAGGCTAGGCCAAAACCAGCAGCAATACTCAGTTTGCTTGCTTTATATGGAAATGCTGAGTAAGTATTGCTGATGCCACTTACTGATTGAGTGTTGTAATCACGGTTGCAATAGTTGTAACTTGACTTTCTGTCAAAAAGATCTTGTAGCAGCAAGCAAGATAACATATAGCATCACAGTCCATAGGGTCATGATTATATTATATGTAGAGATTTTCAACAAAAAGTATTAAAGGGTTAAAGATTGTTCATTTTAAGGTTAAACTACTACCCCATTAAGAACCAAGAATGTATATTTATAACCAACCATTACAGAAGAAAAGTACATTTTAAGTACTCTCTTTGAAGAAAATATACCAATCTAACTATAATTTAGCCTATATGAAAAAACTTAGATATAAACCAAACTATGGACCAAGGAAAGAAATATAGCCCATTTAAATCCAACTCATTTAGGCATAATGTGTACATTGCCCACAGAAGAAATATTATATAACACTCTAGTCATTTGACAAAATTGTATATCAGCTTTTATCTTTTACTTTTCAATTCATTATTTAACTATTTAGGTGCTAACGAATTCGAACTGTAATCTGTGGTGCTATTAACAAAAAGTGGAATAGAAGAGGAAGAAAACAAAAAGAATCCAAAGTTGTTGTATGGCACCACAGCTTGTGATCATTCTTGTCAGGTTTGAAGCAGACACGTGAAACTGTGGACCCTTGTTGTATTTATTTTTGTTTGATCTGGCTCACTCAAACTCTATTTTTGAGTAATACTAAATTGGAGTGTTTGTTCCTACACCTTCATGTTTTTTTTCCCTATCTTCATGAACCATCAGAAAAAATCAGAAGTTATATTTCTATTGTAAAGAAGATTTCTGATTGAAAGTCTACAGATTAATAAAATTTAAGTTTCTTGTTTAAGATTGCACATATCAAAATGTTTGACAAGGTTAAAACCGAAACTGATTTTGAGTAGTACTAAAAATTATTTTATAGGGAGACCATTCCGGAGACAGATTAGAACAGATTTATCTTGTCTCAAAGCATTCAATTTTTTTTCACAATTGATATAAACAGCGTGTAGAATTAGAGAGTGTACCTCATTTTCGAAAATAAAAGAGAAATAGTGTTTGAAATCTATCTCTTGGTGTTTCCTGCAGATAGTTAAGTATCATGTTTGGTGTTTCTGAGAGTTGCATAGATATTTTTATAATTTCTTTATAAGAATTTTTTCAATAAATTAAAAATAAACCTACCTGTTCCATGAGTCATGGTCTTATTTTACATATAAAATTTTATAGTATAATTAATATATTTCTAATTTTACAATCCAAAGCATGGAAATTTTAGATGTTTCGAACCCTCCAGGGAAGTGCAGAAAAAGCCATGGGGTGCAGAGTATTCCCCACAATTAGGAGTGCATAAGCCCAAATTTTGTGGATCCATGTTCGAGTTCTATGATTCTCCTTTTGTTACCCCTCTATAGATCCTTCTATTTTATAGAAATTATTATCTAAAAATGTATAATAAATTTTAAATTATTCCATAACAATAACCATTATTATGAAGTACTTTGAAATACAAAATATTCAAAAATTTATTGTTTTAGAATATATTAAATAGAGGGTCTCAATAAAGGAATACCTTAACTGTCAACAAGAATGGTGAAGGGTGTTGATGTATAGAATATTAAGTGAATAAGTTTGATAGCAAGAGGTGAACATGTCTGTTTTAAATACTTACATAGCCTTATACTTATGAAGAACCTCATGTTTGTTTATTTTTTCCTTTTCCAAGACAAATTGTTATGCCTTGGCATGATTATCTGCGGGCTCCTCATGAAGCCCAAATCCAAGCCCAAACCCACACCAAGTCCTTGATCCTAATCACCAAAAACCCAATGAAGGGCATAGAAGAAAGAGGGAAATACATATTACATAACAGTGAAACGAACTTCTATCTTTCATAGGAAAACAAATGCGGTTCACTAAACAGTAAACCATGATAACAGGAAAAGAAATTCATCTGATCTAAGAGGACAAAAAAAATTTATGTGACTTGAGAAAGTAGCTAGCAAGCTTATTCTATAAGAACTTTTATATAACCCTACAACAAATAGTTTCACCTAACACTGCTCCCAAAAGAGGCTCTACTTGTTGCTCAATTCTGTGGGACAATTTTTGACAGAAAGGAAGCACATTTTTCAGATATTGCGAGGAGATGAGGCTTCAGATGGACTACTTGAGGAGTCACCTGAGGCCGGATTTAAGGGTGCACCAGTTGCAAGGGAACCATTTCCACCATCTTTCTCAGCCACCACTGGTATCTTAACGGCGGCTGCTCTTTCCATCTCCTTCTCCAGTTCTTCCTCTTTCCGCAATGCAGTAAACTGGGTGTCCAGTGATTTGGCTGCTGCTAGCCAGGCTGAAACAATCAGCAGAAGCACTCCTCCTAGGTATGGGGTTGAATTTGCAAGTGACCCAAAAGATAAGATCATAAATTGCTGAATAAGGGCACCTCCAGACTTCCCCAATGGGTTGCACACAACATCAATGGCCGCCTTTCCTTTCACCTGCAGCGAGAAATGCAAAGCAAATTCAATGGAAGTAGATATGGCAAACTTGGCACAGTTCCAGATCTTTGAAAGTTTCATATCATCATATGATGGAGAAGCATATAAAAATCAAACCTTGGTATCCTCATCCAATGGAATGTAGGCCATTTCTTTGCAGGGATCAAACAAACTGTACTTGGCACTCTTGCTAAATATGTTTTGCAAAGCACCTACATATACAGCTGCTAGAAGTGGAGTCATTCCAAACTGTGCAAGACCAGGTGCAAGCGGGCCACCAAACAATAAAAGAGAAAAGAAGCCAACTCCTGTCAAAAGCAGGACTGTAGGGGTGATTGTGGCTGCAACTCCCCAACCATATTTGTCAAATATAAATTGGCTCACAAGCATCATTGTGAATGTTGCAATTCCGGTTGCAGTTGAGAAGTCGCCCATAAAAGAAGAGTACTCATTGGGACTAGGAAACTGCAGGTTATACAAGTTTGTAAGCAAAAAAGGGTACAATGTGAAGTAGCAAGTTATAAAATAAAAAGTGATGCAAAGGAAATTTTTGTGTCCGTTACTTGAGCTTTGAGCTTAGACTTCCAAGTAACTTCAACAAGATTGATGCTGATTCCATAAGCAACCACTAAAGTAGCAAGATCTCTGATGTACTTGGAAGACACCAAGAACTTCAAACTCTCCATTGTACCCATCTTGGGCTTCTCCTGTAAAAATTCATAGTAAGGTAAAAATGTCAGTTGACTTATTTCAAATACCAAAAAACTTAACTTCAATGAGTCAGAATGTCCATCAGTATCATCAAAAACATCTATTAAAAGTTTAGGCAGTGAAAAAGAAACAAGAAATTACCTTCTTCTTCTTGCTACGTGTAGGAAGAGGAACATAGTTATTCACCCACCAGTAGAGGAAACAGATTGCGAACCCCATACCCACAACTATACTCATCATTGCTTTTAGAGAAATGGCCCAACCATCAACTCCGGGACCCAAATTCTGCCTCAGGTTAGAAAAGTATTTCACAGTCCTACCAGAGAAAATAAGGGCTACATTGGCACCGAGTCCAAACAATGGGTAGAATCGTTTTGCTTCCTCGACAGTAGTTATCTGCAGAAAAAGAAAACATTTCCATTAGATTTGTATAGAAGATGAAATGCATAAAACCATGTAAATCAATCTACTTTAAATTCATTATAAGTTATATAATAGATTCACTTAATCATGTTGGTCAATAAAATTGGAGAAGAAAAAAGTGAATTCAAGTATTCAACATTTAACCCTGCCATGTCATCACATGATAGCATGCTAATTGGGTAATAGTTTATGCATGGTATTGCAAATAAAGAAAGAATCTAATAACCATCATTGCTGTTTTAATAAAAGCCTATGGACTTCACAGTCCTACACTCAAATCTGAATGAATAAAAGATGGTTGAAGAATTCCATTGTCCAAAAAGAGAACAAATGAAAGGCTGAATTATGCAAAATTGCAAATAAAAAACACATTAACAAAAATATCCACTGACAAAGTCATCTGACAAATGCTTTTGATTCAGCTAAAGAAGCCAATAGATTCAACACAATAAAACAGAGAAACATTGATCAACCTAAACATGGATCCAGTTACTTTGAATAGTTTTCATTTTTTTCAAATTCAAAAGGTGGATCCGAGACTTTAAACGTCAAACTAATCAGGAAACACCCAACTTGCTAAAGATAGTAAATGCATGTGGACAAATGTTACACAATGACTCATCCTTAAAGATTGAATAAACATAAAGATGTTTCCATCCTTCTCTTAACAATTGAAAACCAGACATGCAAATCTGAAGAAATAAACACGGGTGAAAAGTAAAACAATAGAGTACCTAATCATGCAGAATATCTAAACACGGACGAACAAATTAACCATATCTAAATTCCATTCATCCAGATTGAAGCAGTACATGGAATATGCTCAAGAACAAATAACAGGAAATCCAACAAGGACAACCAAGATGTCATGCATGCATCGCATGCTTATGACAGACTATCACACATAATCAAATAATCAAACCAAAAAATTCAGTTAACAAAACAGAATCAATTACCTGATTAGCAAACCCCCAAAAGAGCACAGAAATGACGACACTCCCCCACAACTCAGCCATGACATAGAACAAACAGAAACTCCAAATTCTCATGATCGCAAGGGGACCAAGGAACCTTGGTCCAAGGATGTTGAGAAGCTTATCCGCAAACGCCTCGGGATGAATATAGTTGCTGAGTGGGTACAACACAAACCCAAAAGCCCCAAAAAACCCAATGAAGGGGAGAATCACGGAGTAGAAAAGAGCTTGCTTTGACAAAACATTGGCCAACTTGGTGTACAACAACATGAACCCAACAGCCATGGGAAGGTTCACCCAAGTTTTGAGAAACGGAATAATCTCGGCACTGCTCCCTCTAGCAGTGATAACAAGGACATCCTTCGTGTCTCTGAGAATCGTGTAATTGAAAAGGATGCAGAAGAACATCATACCCAAAGGGATGATTTTCTTCAAGGTGGTGATCTCGACGCCCATGAGTTTGGGCTTCTCAGCCTCGGGGGCCTCCCCGAAGGCGGGCTGCGCCGGCCCATCTGCGGCGGCGGCCGCCTCAGCTCTGCATATGAATAAATTTTTGGGCTTTGAACCGAGGGGTTGAAATTTGGCGGCTGAGAGAGAAGGGGCGGAGATGGGTCTGGGATTCAGAGACAAAAAACGGTTTTTGAGGCCGAGAGAAGGGTTCAAATGACGAGAAAGAGAAGCCCTGGATTTGGGGTTGGTGGGGAGAGAAAGAAGACCCCTGGGTTGAACAAAGGCAGCCATTTATGTGAGTGTTTCTCTCTCTCTTGAAGAACGAGCAATGGAATCTGGTAATTCAAGAGAGAGAGGCGGTGAAGAAGAAGAGAAAGAGAGAGATAAGGTGGGTTGGTGGGTGAGGGTGGGAGAAGATGGAAGAGAATATGGTGTTCAAAAAAGGGAGAAGAAAGAAAAGCAAATATCTCACCTTTATAGCTCACAGTAGCAACCAAAACACTTGAAGGGTTGAAGACGACAAAAAATTATAAAAAAAAAACTACCTCATTAGGTAAGAAATAACCAGGGTTTCCAAGTCAATCAAAGCCCCCCTCTTTTAGATGAATAAAAAATACTGGTTCATACTCTAAATAATAGTATTGTCTCCAAATATGTATGTGAAGAAAAAAATAAATAAAAGGACTATTTTTATTTCTTACATATTTCAAAAATAATTTATCCAATTTATATGAATTTATTTTGTTTATAAGAAAATGAACAAATATGAATGATATTTTAAATTAATAATGATTAAATAATAATCTTAAAATTAAAATTTAAGTCTTGTATGAGATTCTAGGTTTTAAGAAGGAAAAATAATATATTAATAAATAGATTGAAAGTGTAAATAAAGAATTATAAGAGTTGAAACAAATATGTTGAGTAGTTTAAAAGGGATATCATACCATGAAATAATTTATAGTAAAATAAGATTTATTTTTTAAATTTTTTTCATTGTAAATATTGTTATGCATGATAAAAAAAAATCTTTTTATATGACATGATATAGTGCAAGTTTTAAAATCAAAAACTAAATATTATGTAAAATAATAAGTTTTTACAATAAAAATATGTCTTTTAATAAATTATTTTTTTAATTATGAATAAGAAATGTAAATAAATGGTCATAAAAAAGTGAATTTTATAAAATCTCATTATTAAATTGAAATTTGTAATTATTTAAAGTAAAATAAACTCACTCATTCATAAAACCTTTGTATTGTAAATGCCTCAAAAGAAAAAAATTAATGGATGTATGATAAAATCAATGCTACTTTCCCGTCTTAAAAGCTGAGGGCCTAAAATCTAATGAATGATTAAAAGCTTTGGTTAATAATTAATGTTTAATGAAAATTTATTTTTAATTGATTATTTAAAACACTAATCCACACAAACTTAAAATAATGTTAATTTAAAAATAATGATTACAAGTTTAAATTAAAACTCTTTCCTTAAATAAATGGTAAAGTATTAATACTAAGAAGAAAAACAAAGTGCAGAATTAAATATGACAATAACACATTAATTATAATAACTTAGCCTTTGGGTAATTTAATTTGCATTTGGATGGTCATGTCAGTATCCACTATTAATAAAGTTGTGTTTTCCTCCTCTAAAAAATATAACAATTTTTTCAATCTGTTAAAGTAATAACAATCATATAATTTTAGCATAATTTTATATAAACACTTTTATTTATTTACATCTGCAATAAGGTAGATGGATCATAAAAAATAAATAATAGTTAAAACAAAAATACAAAATGAAATGATCAAGCAAAAAAATAAAAATTCCACCTTTTTGTCAATGACCAAATTACCCTTTAGATATTTTTCACATTCACACTTTACAATGTGTCTAGATCTTGAAAGTAACATGTGCGATTCAAAACCTTCGAACGTGAACCACTGTCATCAATTCACGGTTCCTCAAAAACTATGTGTGACCAAACAAAAAGTGTTCTCTGCTTTGGCACAGCAACTATGTCCAACTTGTTGCAAGTTTTCATAAAACCAACAATTGCTCTAAAATTTTAAAATTTTCATCATTTCATTGGCCAAATGAACGGTGGAATTTTGGACCTTATTTGAATATGGACCCATTAATGAAATTATTCGTATGCTTTTGGTTTTATTCGAAAACTACAACACAACAATTACAATTTGGTGTCTTCTTTTCACAGTATTTTTTTGTTGAAGCACGTTACTACTTTGTATTAAGTTTAAGGTTGGTGTGTCCTTGGTCTTGGTTCTTCCGCTATGGTAGGAGAAGACCAAATAATGTTCATAACCAAACACGTGCCATGGTTACTGCACCAAATTTAAGATTAAGAAATTGTGTTAGCTTTTTAACAAACTAGATTAAAAATAACTGAAAGTAATCTGCATTTTGTCAGAGAGATTTGATTTTTTGCTTATTCTGTAAAGTTTAAGGATAATAATGTTTAATCTATTATAAGATTTAAAACCTTCGAAACCTAGTATCTCCTAATCATCATCGAATTTGAAACATGAGATATAAAACCTGATAAAATTCAGAAGAACTGCTTTGTATATTTGAATTTTTCTACAATATAACATTTAGCTAGTGTTCCTTATATTCTGTGGTTTTTAAATTTAAAATGTTTTTAACAAAATCAAAATGATATAATTAATTTATGTGAAATATGTATTGAAAATAATTATTTGATCATAGAGAAACAAATTAAGTCTCAACCTAGTATTATACTTTCCCTAATTAATTAGCTAAGTATTCAGTTTTTGCTATTGATAGTATTTATATTAAGATTAAATTTGAAGTTTATTATATTAAGAAATGCTAAAACTGATGGCATTATTGCAACTACCATTTAAGATTAATGTCTGCATACAATTATTTATTAGAGAAATAAATTATGTTTTAGTTAAAATTAAAATGTATATTATGTAGTTTGAATTATTACAATTATTAGCATGAAACCCATTATTTGTTTTATGCATTAAATAAACATTGCAATTAATATTACTGTACAGTCAGTTTGGTTTATATTAAATTCATTTAATGAATATTTTTAATAAATAAATCTAATATTTCTATCAACTTTACTAGTTTTTAATTAAAAATATTTAGCATGAAAACTGTTATTTATTTTATGCATTTAATATTACTGTACAGTAAATATGATTTACATTTTTAAATGCTTTTTATTAATGTGAAAATAATTGTTTATTCAACATGGCATTTCATACCATTGTGCACTCACTTTTATTTACACATATAAATACATTTCAAAATAGGGGGTGGTCAAAGTCAAAGAATATAGATTCCGTGCACGTTTTAATTGCTTATTTTTAATTCCGTTGTTGAATGTACAAAATCCTCAATACTCACAAAAAATCAACAATTAACTTGCACGTTTAGCGTTCACAACATCCTTACGTAATATTTTCAAATAAAATGCCAAAAACATTGCAATTTTATCTATATATAGTAATGCATGGGACAATGTCACATTAAAAAAAATAAATTAAAGATAAAATTATTTAATATTACATGAATAATGATTATGTATGAAAAAAAGTGGAAGTAATTTTTACTGTTAAACTAATATATTAAATTAAACTTTGAAAAAAAAATCATTGAAAATATACATATAAAATAACTTAAACTGCTTGTCTTAACACTGTTATTAATATTATTATGTATATTTTAATTTGTAAAGGACTTTTCTGGATCTGAATTAATATATTTCTAAATTTAATTCAATGTTATCTTATTTAATATATGATGTCTGAGTTTACAATATGGCTGTAAATAATATAAGCTTGGATTAAATTTGGACCTGGAATTGAGTTGAAATGTAATAGTAGATTAGAGTTAAAAGGAAATGAAAAAAATTGTGAAATTATTACATAAAAGGTGGTGTAAATTGAGTGTAAAAAGAAAAGAAAATTTATTCCTTCTTTTTTTAAAATACAAAAAAAACCTGTAATCTGTAAATTATCCTTTAAGTCAATGGAACCATTTGATGGTATATTGTTTTAACATTTCCTTCTCTACCTTCTACTTCATAAACCCTTTATTTTTATCTGAAAAAAATATATATTTTGGAATGAAACTTGTTGTGAAAATGAGCCTGTGACGTATAATTTTTCATAAATTAGCATTGACATTAATGTTGAATTTTTTGTTGTTTTTACATTAAACTATCGTCCTTATTTACGTGGTTGGGTTCATAAAGAAATCTAAGGCTCACTCAAACAGATATTTGCATCAAATGTTTAACCATGGAATGTGGAAGTTGTATGATAATTATTAATATGATTTGTTAGTGAAAATTAGATCGTAAAATTTTGCATTGTTTGAATTTAACTAAAATGGATTTCTATGAGTAACAAGTATGGTAACTGGTTTCATTTATATTTGTATATTAAATATAAGATTTGTTAAATAAGAAAAATATTCAATAGTTAGCATGATTGTCTGAGAACTACACTGTGAATTATGACCAAAACCGAAAGTAATTAAAATTAATTGTGTTAGTATGTATATAGTTATATGAGAATAAGTAAAAATTTAATTATTTTACATATTAATTATTTATTCGTTATGTTTTAAATCCACTATATATATATATATATATTATTTTAAGAATGTTACATGATCTAATTTACAATAATACAGTATAAGTT
>Ga0123340_1004931_pt1 | contig 12694 bp, 10 predicted proteins | sample SirMexnodulemix_FD_89961 | JGI IMG/M metagenome (GOLD analysis project Ga0123340, IMG submission 89961) | Root nodule microbial communities of legume samples collected from Mexico - Siratro Mexico nodule mix | ecosystem: Host-associated > Plants > Roots > Nodule | place: Mexico: Nepantla... | reverse complement strand
TATTATTATAATATAAAAATATACTAATAATATAACCATGACAAAAAATATTCTTATCGTATCATATATAAACATTACCAAATAATTAAAGATCTTATTATTATTATTTACGTGCATATTCCTCCACCCTTCCCAGCTGCACGGAAAGTTTACCGTTGAACAGAAAATCCCCCAAAACAAATATAGGGTAAAAGAAAATCTTCCTTAAAAACGGGAACAGCTCGTCGCATAAGAATCATCCAGCAATGTCTAACAGATCAAGAGTATAACTATTACAAATGAAGTAAAGAAAATAAACAAAGCAAAATAGAGTCGCACAATGCATCCGATGCTGAGGAGAATTCAAGAATAATCAGAAATTCAACACAATTCTTATTGACATGAATAACGGGGGAAACAAAATGTGAAGTTCTGTGATGCCAGTACTACTACCAAAGGAAGCAGGCACATCCCCAGCAAACACTCTTCTGAGGGATGAGAAAATAAAGTTCACTTTGGTAGCAAAAATGTCTGATGCACCTAAACTAGAATGGGAAACAAAAGAAAAAGTAGTATACACTCTACTTTGCCTGAGGATGGGAGGCAATGAACTCCACAGCATTTTTAATAGAGTTGATCTTATCAGCCTCATTATCAGGAATCTCAAACCCAAACTCTTCCTCAAGAGCCATCACAATCTCTACGGCATCCAAACTATCCAATCCAAGGTCATTCTGGAAGTGAGCATTTGGAGTAACCTGACAAATACAAACGCAAAACGAATCACAATCACATCAATAAGCATTGCAAACATAAAATTTCAAAACTAATGAAACGAAATCCAAAATTTAGCCAAATAAAATTGGAAAAAAAGTTTCATTTCATCCATACATAGCATAACAGAGCCCATGGATTAAACAGTGAAAACATGAATTCATCATCGAATAAAACCATCCATTTTATCCTTGAAATATCACCTCTCTCCTATATAAGTAATTTCTTAAGCATTAATTCATGCTAAACTGGCCCCTAAACTAATTAAAATACGTATACTTAGGACTAATGTGCTTTTGAATTGCCATTTCTGTGAAACCAATCATCCATTTGCATTTTTCAACTCACAAAACGGAGAAGCAACAACACTAACGAATTGGCAAAAATTATGGGTTACGTACTCACATTCATACTTGTATAATTTTAGATTTATTTACGTAGTCTTCTGCATAAACAGTTCTGAGAAAAAGTATAAAACAAAATAATGTTTCCCTAACCTAAATTTAACATTATGCACAATGAAAACCATCCAGTAGAAAAGTCGATTCACACCTTTTATAACTTCAGAAATGGCGACAAAATTAGCGGTTTAATTACTCTAAGATTATAAATTAGCATATAACTAAGCTCCTAAATTATAGGAATGCGAGCGATGCAATCAGTGACTGTTACAGTCGCGAAGCAGTTGAACAGCATCATTGGAAAAGATTGATTGTGGCTGACATGAAGAAGAAAGTGACGTGGCATTTATCTAGGGTTGCAGCAATTGAAAATATAACAGGATCGAGAAATTAGGCATGAGCGGAAAGCGGTAAAAGATGGAAATGGAGAGTGGAACCTTGGAAGGATCGACTTTCTGGAAGTTTTTGACGCAGGAGATGACGCGATCTGCGACCTCGGACTTGTCGAGAAAACTGCCACGAACCTCTTCGCAGAAACGGCGAAGGAGGACGGTGGGAGCGAGGGTGAAGGGAGAGTTGCGTGGAAGAGCGTCGACGCGGACTCTGAGGTATTTGATGAGTGGTAAAGTGCTCCTACTCGCCGCCATGGATCTGCACTTGTCAAACCAACCTAAACCTCACTCTCTACCCTCTTCTCGTCTTTTCGATTCTCCCTTCTTTCTTTTCTGTTATGCTTGATTATGGATCATAATGCCCAAAACTCTTCTCTTCCATCTCCTACACTTCCTGGGCTTTACAATTACGGCCTCACAGTTAGGCCCAACTCCGCCTCGGCCCTTTTTCTTTAGAAAATTACTTTCTGAACCTTGCTCTCTTCCTCCTACGCTCCAAAGTTTTTTAAATACCCATTTTACCCTTTGTGATTTCTATCTCGGCTAGTAGTCTTGTGCAACGCTGGTAGATGCCACAAATGGTTAATGTCACTTGCTTTTTTCTATCCTTATCAGAAAACTGTTAATATCACCTTCGCATACAACAAGCGAAATTCTTTCGGAAAGAAAAAAAGAAAAAAAAAAATTAACTATTGGATTCAACAATATGAAAGGAAAAAAAATGTTAATTTTGGATAAATCAATCTGAATAAAAAAATGATTTCAAATTATTCAAATTAGAATGTATTTAATAAATTGTATAATTTAAGAAAATAAATTGACAAATTCTTCCTCCACCCCCATATAATTTTTTTATTCCATAGCTGCCCTTCATGAAATTACATAAATATTCCTATCTTAATAAAACTCCTCCCCTTCCCAACCGGATGACCAGGCCATCCGGTTTAAATTTTTTGAAAATGAGAACGGGATACACCCCCCATCCGATTCACAATTTCAAAAAACTGTAAACTGTATAATTTAAATTTTTTAGATTACTTAATCTAAAATTTGTCTGATTAAACTGCATAAAAAAATAACTTTAACATTTTTCACTATGCATGGAGGTGCAGGAAAAAATTACATGGAGGTGAAAGAAGCAATCACGCTTTTTCCAACCCACCCTGGATTTTAAGAAAATAAATTGACAAATTCTTCTTCCACCCCCATATCCTCTTCCTGCACCCCCATATAATTTTTTTATTCCATAGCTACCCTTCATGAAATTACATAAATACCCCTATCTTAATAAAACTCCTCCCCTTCCCAACTGGATGACCAGGTCATCCGGTTTACATTTTTTGAAAATGAGAACGGGATACACCCCCCATCCGATTCACAATTTCAAAAAACTGTAAACTGGATGGCTTGGTCATCCGGTTGTCACAAAATAGACAACCGGATGGGGGTGCATCCGGTTCTCATTTTCAAAAAACATACAAATCGGACAACCTCATCCGGTTCTCAACCCAGCAGACCGAAAAATCCTCAAATTCGCCGTCAACAGCCTCCCAAATCCCAAATCAACTACTCTAATCATCAATATCACCTACTAATTGCTAATAAATATCGTCCAAAGCTCTCCCCGCTGTGCTAGTGAGCCAAATAATTCCTTCAGCCGTTTCGTTAGCTAGCCATCCGGTTAAGAGAACCTTAGTCCGGTTTAGGTAAGCCATTCGCGACTTCAGTTCGTTATTCAAAATATTTCAATTAATCTTTCATAGAAGCATTAGGTAACCAATTTGTGCTGTTTATTAACAATTAGTAGGTGATATTGATGATTAGAGTAGTTGATTTGGGATTTGGGGGGCTATCGACGGCGAATTTGAGGATTTTTCGATCTGCTGGGTTGAGAACCGGATGAAGTCGTCCGGTTTGTATTTTTTTTAAAAAATGAGAACCAGATGCACCTCCATCCGGTTCACAATTTCAAAAAATGATAAGGGTATTTATGTAATTTCATGAAGGACAGTCATGGAATAAAAAAATTATATGGGGTGCAGAAAGAAGGTATGGGAGTGGAGGAAGAATTTGTCAAATAAATTATGTAAAAAAAAACATTAAATAACCAAAATCACTCTTTTTTTCATGAACATCGTCCACCAACATTTAATTGGGCCGAGAGGTAAGTAAACTTCGAGTATGTATTGATTTTATACAGAATTGAACTCATTTTATTTTATTTTTATTTTATATATTATTTTAAAAACAATTAGTGCTATATATATACAAACTAAGTAATCCAACACAGCGATTATTTTAATTTGCTTCAAATCGAAATCGAGAATAAATCCTAAATCAATTCCTAATTATAATTATAATATATCATATGTAACGATAGCTTTTACGTTCCCGTTAGAAAATCGCGTTGGCATTTCACTACCTGCAACCAAGACCAGAAATAACTGCACAGCTTAAGCTTCTGTATTGTATCGTATTGCATCGCCCAGCCCCATGTTGGTGTTCTTCATTTGCGTATTCCTTTTCTTCATCTTTGTATACAAATTCGTCGCCGCTTATGGTATTTCATTTTTCTCAGTCCACTGCTTTCTCTTTTCACTTATCCTTTTTTCTTCTAATTCTCGTTTTTTGATTTGTTAGGCGATTTCACTTTGATGTCTAAGAAGCAACCTAAACGCGAAGAAATTGAAGATAAGGTTGCGAGAATCACACACACACATATACTTGAGTGCTTCTTTCTTCGTTTCTTACGTAAATGACTTCGTCTTTTCATGTTTCATTTCCACCAGGTTGTTTGGATTACTGGCGCTAGCCGTGGAATTGGTATAACAATAACACTTCCTTTTTTAAATTTTTTTCAATTTCCGTTGGGTTCATTCATTTGTTCCCTCACGTTGACCTTGGACTTCGATCAAATCATCTTGAATTCCACTTCGCCCAGAAATCACTTTGATAAGTGTAGGAATCAAAATAATTAATTAACCTTTGAAAAATGTAATGGAGGATGATTAATGATAGCAACACACTTTCTAACTCACTTGTTTGAATACGCACTCTTTTATTGGTTGAAATTACTCGAAATAACAAATTTTATTAGTTCTCACTTTTCATTTAACGGGTCCCTGCTTAGCTATAGTGGTGTGTGTCAGAAAGTATATCACTAGGACTACTCTAATCTGCAATGCTTTATATTGCCAGTTTTTTCTTACTTTATTTTATTATTTCAGATTTCCTTTTTGCATAATCTAGAAGGATTCCTTTAAACGGCCAGAATTTTTTCCCTATTTGTAACTAATTTTGCTTGCAGAGCTGATTCCTTCTTCTTTTTGGTTCCTTCAATGATCTATATAAAGGGGAGATTTTGGCTAAACAGCTTGCAAGTTTAGGGGCCAAGCTTATAATCTCTGCGAGGAATGAAGTTGAGCTAAACCGAGTAAGGACACAACTGAAAGGTATTTTGTGTTGTGTTACTGGAAGTTAGATGTGCTAAATTAGTTTGAAAATTGTGTACAAATAATGATATAGTCACATACCATGCTCTATTAATATGTGGTTTGCATATCACCAGGTAAGCATGCACCTGATGAAGTCAAGATTTTACCATTGGATTTATCGTCTGGAGAGGATTCTCTGAGGATAGCTGTTGAGAAAGCAGAATCCTTTTTTCCGGATTCTGGTGTTGATTACATGATCCATAATGCAGCTTTTGAGCGTCCTGTAAGTGACTGACTGCTTTATCCAATGTTTTGTTTAGTACTTCCATATGCTTGTAAGTTAAAAGCTACACCTATTAGAGTAAAAGAAGAGGAAATAGAGGTTGACTGTCATCCTTTAATTTAGAAATATAATTCTTCAAGACAACATTATTAGTCACTAATTCATCCTATAGGGTGTGTTTGCATCCGTGTTTTTGGCCCTATGAGTTTAGAAACATTTCATAAACAGAAATTCCTACTTCAAAGGTGATACTTTTTACTGGTCAGCACGCATTTCAGGATGTTTGTAGCAACTATCTACATTAACCGAAAACCAGCACTGAGAAAATTTCATTGGATGATGCTAGCTTATCATTTCATGCCAGTATAATATATTGATGATGCTTTGTTGAAAGCTGATAAAACTTCTCTTCACCGATGTGATAAAATTTGCTAATCATATATGCTCATTCAATTAACTGTATTGTGAATTGATTATTTTGTTGTGCAGAAAACATCAATTTTAGATGTAACTGAGGAAGGTCTTAAGGTATTTTATAAAGGAGACTCTTACTCCTGCTGTTTAATTACCAATACTTTACTTTAACATCTGTTTTTATCCCTTTTTCAGTCTTCTTTCAAAACATTAAAAGTAGTCATCTGAAATTTTATATTACTCTTTTCTCCTGATTAGGCTACCTTTGATGTCAATGTTTTTGGGACAATAACTCTTACAAAGCTCTTGACACCTTTCATGTTAAAGAGGGGGCATGGTCATTTTGTGGTGGTAAGCAGGAATTCACAATAATATCTTATTTTGGTTATGAAATCTGAATGGAAATAGTATATTAAATGTGTGTTTGTTTTCACGTTTATTTTCACATTCAATGGCAATGCATGGATTTCTTCCATTCATGTTTGGATGCTTTTGAAAGTGCACTAACTGCAAACCAAACACACTCTTCTAAGTAGAGATCAGAAACTGCAGCAGCTGGAGCCTGCAGGCAGATGTTTGTGACTGCATTGATTTATTAACCAAAACAAGTGCAACTAAAAAGGAGAGTAGTCACTAGTCAACTTCTCTGTTACATATCTGTCAACGAACAATAATAATTTTAACTGTTTGGTGAAAATATATTGGCGTGTTTTATGTTTTTGCATTAATTGTTGACTATGCTAAGAACTAATGCACATGTTTTTGGAGAACTTATTCAATATTTCTTTTAACCTCTATCCCATTCATAAACTGATAATCTTACTTCCAATTACAATCAGATGAGTAATGCAGCAGGAAAGACACCTGCCCCAGGCCAGGCTGTATATTCTGCTTCTAAATATGCCCTCAATGGTTACTTCCATACCTTGCGTTCAGAGGTATGTAGACTGTGTATATTATCTTAGGAAGGAATGCAATTTACCATGATAAACCAAGCTATGTGCACAACTGGAAGATGAACGCAGTAGTTTTTGTCTAATGAGAAAAAATAATGGGTCTAATGGATGCTGTTTTATTGTAATTATCATAATGCACTACTAATCATTTAATGTTGACAGCTCTGTCAGAAAGGAATCCGAGTAACTGTGGTCTGTCCTGGTCCAATAGAAACATCAAATAATGCTGGATCAAAGGTTCCATCTGAGGTTTGTGTATTTGCTAATTCATCGTCCCTTACTACTGCAAAGAACGACAAAACTTGAGTGAATTTTTCTTTACTTTCTTCCCACCATAGTACGTAGTACATATATCTTTGGAAACTTCTAATACTTAGTGATAAATCAAGATACATTACCATTTTCTGAGCTTGTAGATACATGCTTGTCAAGAATGAAGAAAAACTTCTCGTTGTACAATTTTAGGAAAAAATGATGAATGTAATTTTATTACATATTTTCCCTTTCGATATAGTAGACACATTGAATTGTTATTTTTAAACTAGTATTGTGGCTTGCTGATCTCATGTTTGATGATTGCTAAATGAAACTGGAGCTAAGAATATGTAACAATATTTAATGTTATTTTGAAAAGAAAATGACATTGCAAAGAAGCAGCATAGTGCAAGATATTGGGGTATACAGTATTGTCTCCCCTTTGCGTTTTGATTGTTGCTATTGTCCACTTTAACTCATGTCATGTTGTGTGCTCTGGATATATCAATTGAATCATTATTGAAAGATTGTTTCATTCATGTGAAATTCTGTCTGCACAGAAGCGTGTGTCATCTGAAAGGTGTGCGGAGCTGACTATCATTGCTGCAACCCATGGCTTAAAGGAAGCTTGGATATCTTATCAGGTTAAAGAATCGATTAGAAATTTACTTAATCTAGAAGAGTTTTTGTTCACTCGACCCAGAATATTGAATGCTTTCATCAATTTAAAATTTCGTTGCATCTAGGCATTTGGTTTCTCACGATAAATAGGTTAATCGATGCTTTCAATTAGCATGAATTAAAATTTCCAGATTGCAACTTTAATCCTTAAATCTTTTGCGTGCAGCCTGTGCTCGCTGTCATGTATCTTGTTCAGTACATGCCATCTGTTGGTTATTGGCTCATGGACAAGGTAATTTGAAACTCTATAGTATGCATTTTGTAACTTTTTTACGACTTTTTCTTTTCTTATCTGCCAATGGACATCGATCAAAATGAATACACATATTGATACCTTGTACAAATGACTGTAGGTTGGCAAAAATCGAGTAGAAGCTGCTGAAAAGAAGGGAAACACATATTCTTTGAGCTTACTGTTTGGAAAAAAGAAGGCCCCTTGATGCCCATCTGTGCACGGTTTTTTCAAAGATTTGTGTCAAATATATTTTAGTTAAAGGTTCTCTGTCAAAATTAATAACAACTTTTCTGGCAATTGACAGAATAGAGTTTATATGCTATTCCAAAATGAACAATCAAGGTTTATAAATTTTCCATGGGCAAGCCATTCTGCGATACTCCACATTTACTTCTCAAATACAGAACAGTTTTGTATGCGTAAAGTACATAACAATCAATTGTAAATAAACTAGTGATTTTCAAAGGAAATAGCCTACAGTACATTTTTTTGTTGTTGAAAATGGAGCTGCAGAAAATTGGGATTATGTAAGGAGTCTAGTTCGGTAAAAAAACGGCAGGTGATACTCTGAATTTCCAAACATCACTGGAATAAGAAAAATGCACTAAACTAGATACTTCGAGCTCCTAAGTTGCATTAGTTATCCATTATATACAACTCCCAGTAAATTAATATTAATAATTAATGCAGTCAAAAACAATAATTAAAATTATCAATGGAAAGACTTGCAAAACAACATATTATCTAAACTTAATTTTGCATTGGAATTGACTACAGAGAGCAACTAATACAACAACAAAACCGTAATCCATGTCCACAAATGGGGTATATCAGTTAACCACACTTGTAGACAGTGACATATTGAACTTGAATTTGAGGTAAGATTTGATGAAGGGGTCCAACTCGCCATCCATTACAGAGATGATATCTGTCGTTTCATACCCTGTTCTTACATCTTTGACTAGTTTGTATGGATGGAATACATAGTTCCGTATTTGTTGCCCCCATTCAGCCTTGACTGCGTCCCCTCGAATCTGCTTAATCTCTGAAGCGCGCTGCTCTTCAGCTATAACCAACAACTTGGCTTTCAAACGGCTTAAAGCTCTGATCTTGTTCGCTAGTTGTGATCTCTCCTCTGCAACCATGATTGTTTAAAGTTAAAACTTGCAACTAAAAACAGATGTTTGAATTGGATGCAGTCTGGAAATGGCGCAAGTGACCCTCAAAATTTAACAAAAGCATTAGTAGTCCCGGATCCATATATTAGTGAACCTAGATATACACAGTCCATGCCAAATATCAACCTGAGACCATCTTTAACAAAAGTCCAAATATACTACATAGGACCATTCACACAACATTTTAATCAGTTAGATGTATGCAAACGTGCAATGCACAAAATAAATGTCTTTCGTAAACGTTTTAACACAAACCAAGTAATCATTACTGAAAATTCAGACGGTCACCTCAAACAGTTTCAAGTTCGATTATCATATGCATGTTCCAAACAAAGAGGGCTGTAGTGATGAGCTTACTGGACATTGCTGGGATCACTTTGTGCTTATAGATTAGTTTCCTAAATGACTACTTCTAGATTCTAGTCATACTGAAAGGGTTAGAGTGGGGATAAGAATTCCCAAATGAGGAACACTTTGCGGCATATGTTTGAAACTCTGATTCATTAAAGTTGATTTGACACTAAATTATTTTTTAAGTGCAGTGTCTCCAAATAATTCCCAAAGGAGATAAACGAACCTGTGCAGCGAACAGTGACACCAGTTGGAATGTGTGTAATCCGAACTGCAGTTTCAACCTTGTTCACATTTTGACCTCCCTTTCCACCTGCTCTTGAAAAAGTAATTTCCAGGTCCTCCTCGGGAATTTCAACATCCATAGATTCCTCTGGAAGAAGAGGCATAACCTCAACACCAGAGAAGCTTGTCTGTTATAGATATTCAAAATTGGAGTTTAAGAGAAATATTATGAATTTGATAATTAAAGCGAAAAATAATATTAAAGGTTCAGCAAATATCTAATAGCAAATCTGTAGAAAATGAATAAGGACGTTTATTTATTTTGATTCGTGAGGCAAGGAGGGGAGGAGTGGACATTACACTAGCATCATTGTTATTAAGAAACACGGTATTTCAGCTATCTGAAATTCAGCTACCAAAATGTTTGTTATTACCTGACGAAGGCCTTTGGAATTAAAAGGTGATTGACGAACAATGCGATGCGTTCCTTTCTCCCCAGACAAATACCCATATGCATAACGACCTTCAACTTCAACAGTGGCAGATTTAATTCCAGCTTCTTCTCCCGGGGATTTCTCAATCACTCTGGTCTTGTATCTCTGTTTCTCCCCCCATCTCATGTACATCCTAAGAAGCATGTCTGCCCAATCCTGTTCTGGAGATGATAATTTTTATACAGAAGTTAAAGCTGAATAGGAAGAATCACCATCAAGTACTCAAATTTCAAAATATAATACAAATAGAAAAAGGAAAAGGAAAAATGGATACGTTGGTTGTATCATCTCACACTAGACAGGGAAAATACCCTGTATTGTGGGATGTAAATAAAATCAGTAAAACAGGCCCCGCATATAACTGCTTTATCTAAATGGTGGAATTTTAATTACTTAACAAACCCAGACCCCATATATTAGGAGATCACTTGTCCGGATTTATTGTATATGACTGTTTTATCGATACTATGTAGTAGAGATCAACAAATATTCCTAAAAGCCACGAAATGTTAAATATGTTGAGACATCTAGGTAGTATTCTAAAGTCATAACTCAACTGCACGACAAAGAAAAAGTCAAATTGTAGCTTTTCTTGGCATTCAAGTTCTGACATTCTACCAGTACAATATATCAGACTAAAATGTTTTCACCAAGAACTAGGAATGTCAGAAACAAGTTCATTACTATAGCATCTGAACATAGAAACCTATTTACCTGGGCGTCAGTACCACCAGCACCTGCTGTAATAGAGATAACAGCACCTTCTTTATCATAAGGACCAGAGAGAAGCTGAGTTAGCTCATATCGATCTAGTGATTTATTCAGTTCTTTAATAAGATTGGCGGCCTCATCAAAAAGTCCTCTATCAATGGATTCCATTTCCTCAGTCAGCTGAACTATTGTTTCTGCGTCCTCAACCTACATTCATTGCAATGAAGATCCATATTGGCACATAGCTTAATTTGCATAAGAGAAGAAGCGGGCACACTATGAGCCCTTAGAGAGAAAAAGAAGATTTAGGCATACACCATAAACATACCATGAATCCAACCCTCTTTAAAAGCCAAGTCCCCAGATGGGATGGTTTCCTTTTCCCCCAGTCTGCTATAGGTTAGTTCCTTTTGGTTTTTATGTTCGTTTAACACTAAGTTTTCTTTTATTTCGTTTATACCAATATTAAACAAAATATAATTTTTTTTATTAAAGGCTATACCAATTTGAACACTAAATGTTTAAGTTTCTTGGCCTGATTGAAGGACTTCACAGCAGGGCTCTGAATAAACTTTCAGGCCAGGCCAAGCTTTTTATAAGTGGGAGATAAGGGATTTCATAATTGGGGTTTTGAATAAGACGACCTTTTCATTTTTCATTCTTATTACTTTTTAGAAAAGCCCCAGTCAACCCCTCCTAAAATGGGTAACAAGCCCGGCTTAATCCAATATCTCGAAGATAGGCCTATAGCTCTTTAGGCAACGCATAGATCAATCCTTTTCCTTTCAAACCAGAAGAGGCACCCAGATAGCAGGTTCAAAAACAACATTTTAAATATTCTAATTTATTTTTATAAGTATTATTGTAGATCTCATATTGATTAAGAATAAGGCCAAATTATATATATTAGTGAAATGCAATCCTCTTCCTACAAGCCGATTTTGTAACATTGAGTTAAACATAAACCCACTTACTAAGAATTCTAAAAGTAAATTAATTTTAATTAGTATTAGTAATGCAAAAATTATTTTAGAGAAGAGCATGGTGTTTTAATTATCAGGAAAAAAAGTGTCAAACTCAACAACACTGCATTTTAATTTGTACATATAAAACTGCAGTTTTGGTAGTTCAAACAAACCTGTGTAATGTATTTCAATTTTACATTCCACTCTTTATTGTTAGCATATCTAGACCAGTGCTCTTTCAGTCAGGAGTTTATAATTGGACACTGAAAATTGGGGTTCTCCATTCTTCATAACTATTAACATGCCTAAAATAATTGTTGAAAATCAAAGAAACTAACCTGGGTTTTAAAATCATTGAGTAATTTTATCTTCTCTTTAACATCAGCCAAGGTCGAAAGAGTCTTCTGCGCATTGGCCCGGTTATCCCAGAAAGAGCTATCAGCTGCTTGCTCCTCCAAATTGGCAAGTTCTTGCTCCAGTAGTTGTAGACCAGAAGACTCTCTAATCTCTTCAACACGTTGTAACATAATTTCAACATCCCTCCTCAGGGAATAAAAATCTGCAAAAATAATACCAAGTTATGTGCTACTTTATAACAACAAATCCGGAATTGATTTAACAAGTTTCCTCTGATTAAACCCATCCATGAGTTATAAATTATATGATTATGATCATGAAACAGCAAGAGGGAAAGAGGAAATTTCAAGCGCCTTAAATCTAAAGAAGTGCACAGGAGAATATACAAATCTACTTGTTCAATTCCAAACTATATCTTAAATGGCATCGATTTGGAAAATTGAAAATAATGAACAACAAATATTAATCAGAGGCTGCCCAGTAGTCTTTGTGTGTTTCAGCCACTGACATTCCTTTAATTAAAAGGCTTCCAACTCCCAGTAACTAAATACAAAAAAAAAAAAAAAAAAAAACAAAAACACACAAACACTTCTCCAAAACAAAAAAAGC